>Ga0210408_10000565_pt1 | contig 46077 bp, 43 predicted proteins | sample IncBWH4MmetaG_FD_155471 | JGI IMG/M metagenome (GOLD analysis project Ga0210408, IMG submission 155471) | Forest soil microbial communities from Barre Woods Harvard Forest LTER site, Petersham, Massachusetts, United States - Inc-BW-H-4-M | ecosystem: Environmental > Terrestrial > Soil >...
TTTCGGCGAGCGCGTCGAGCACCTCGGGCCCGACGACGCCGTCATCCTGGCGGTGCCGCCGTGGATCGCCGCCGGCCTCGTGCCGGACGTCGCGACGCCGTCAGAGTTTCGCGCCATCGTCAACGCACATTTTGCCATGGCGCCACCCACCGGCATCGCGCCGATGATCGGAGTCGTAAATGCCACTGTGGAGTGGATTTTCACCTTCCCGGACCGGCTCTCGGTGACTATCAGCGGGGCCGATCGGCTGCTCGATGCGCCGCGCGAGGAACTCGCGCAAACGATTTGGCAGGAGGTCGCCACGGTCGCCGGCATTTCCGCCGCCATGCCGCGGTGGCAGCTCATCAAGGAGCGCCGGGCCACGTTTGCGGCGCTGCCGGGCGAGGAGCGCAAGCGGCCGGGCGCGGCCACGCGCTACGCCAACATGGTCCTTGCGGGCGATTGGACCGCGACCGGTTTGCCGGGAACCATCGAAGGCGCGATTCGGTCAGGCAACCGCGCCGCGGATCTTATTCGCGTTTAATAGAACCGCACCGCGCGCTGAGGGCGGCCGTTAGGCCGCAGAAGCCCGCTTCGCGCGCGCTTCCGTTTCGGTGATCTCGGCGAGCTTGCGCTCGACGTGGCGTGAGAACACGTATTCGGCCGGCCGCTGCTTATCGAGCGGGATTTCCGGCGCCATCGGGCCATCGGTGCGCACGCCGCGCAACGCGACTTTGAGCGCCTTGAGCGGATGAGCGACCGCGTCCTTCACCGCGGTTGCTTCGTAGCCGCAGTGGACCATGCAGTTGGCGCACTTCTCATAATTTCCGGTGCCGTAGGAATCCCAATCGGTTTCTTCCATCAGCTCGCGGAACGTGCGCACGTAACCTTCGCCCACGAGGTAGCAGGGACGCTGCCAACCAAACACCGTGCGGGTGGGGTTGCCCCACGGGGTGCAGCGGTATTCCTGATTGCCGGCGAGGAAATCGAGGAACAGGCTCGACTGGCTGAACGCCCAGGCGCGCCCGCCGCGCCCGTGGCGGAAAATGTCGCGGAACAGCCGCTTGGTCGTTTCCCGTGTGAGGAAATGCTGCTGATCCGGCGCGCGCTCATAGGCGTAGCCGGGCGACACCGTGATGGCGTCGACGCCGATCTCGCGCACGTGGTCGAAGAACGCGGCGGTGCGCTTCGGATCGGCGGTATTGAACAGGGTGCAGTTGATATTGACGCGGAAGCCGCGCACCTTGGCGGCCTTGATCGCCGCGACCGCACGGTCGAACACGCCTTCCTGGCACACCGACTTGTCGTGATCCTCGCGGTCGCCGTCGAGATGCACCGACCAGACGAAATAGGGGCTCGGTTGGTACTGATCGAGCTTCTTCTCCATCAGCAGCGCGTTGGTGCACAGATAAACGAACTTGCCGCGCGCGATGATGCCCTTGACGACCTGCGGCAGTTCGCGGTGCAGCAGCGGTTCGCCGCCGGCGATCGACACCACCGGCGCGCCGCACGAATCCACCGCCTCGAGGCACTCATCGACCGAGAGCCGCTGGTTGAGGATCTTATCCGGATAGTCGATCTTACCGCAGCCCGCGCACGCAAGATTGCAGCGGAACAGCGGCTCGAGCATCAGCACCAGCGGATAGCGTTTACGCCCGGAGAGCGTCTGGCGCATCACATAGGCGCCGACCGCGATTTTTTGTCTGAGCGGAATTGCCAACTCTAATCTCCTGCAAGTCTCGTGTTGTTGTTTGCGGCGCGCCCGTTCGGCGTGACGCCTATGCCAGCTCCGCCGGCAGCCGGAATTGAATTTTCTCTTCGCGACCCGGCATGGTCATGACTTCGACGGGTCCGAGCCGGCGCAACGCTTCGATCACGTCCTCGACCAGGACGTCGGGCGCCGAGGCGCCGGCGGTGATACCGACCGCTTTGGCGCCGCGCACGTATTGTGGCAATAGCTCGGCGCCGTTGGCGATCAGATAGCTCGGGATACCCGCCTCCTCGCCGATCTCGCGCAGGCGGTTGGAGTTCGAGCTGTTCTGCGCTCCCACCACGAGCAGCACGTCGACGTGCTCGCTCAGCTCGCGTACCGCCGCCTGGCGGTTTTGCGTCGCATAGCAGATGTCGCGCGTGTCGGGACCGACCAGATCGGGAAAGCGCCGCTGCAACGCCGCGATGATCGACCGCGTGTCGTCGACGCTCAGCGTCGTCTGCGTCACGTAGGCGACCGGCGCGTCGTGCGGCAAGTCGATTTTTTCGACGTCGGCCTCGTTTTGCACCAGGATCACCGGCTCGGAAATCTGGCCCATGGTGCCTTCAACTTCCGGATGGCCGGCGTGGCCGATCAGGATCAGCGTCCGTCCCTGCGCGACATAGCGCTTGCCCTGATTATGCACCTTGGTCACCAGCGGGCAGGTCGCGTCGAGCACCGGAAGATTGCGCGCGGCCGCCTCCTGCTCCACCGCTTTGGACACGCCGTGGGCGCTGAACACGGTCAGCGCGCCGGGCGGCACGTCATCGATATTCTCGACGAACCTCGCGCCCTTCGCCTTGAGGCTCTCCACCACGTATTTGTTGTGCACGATCTCGTGGCGCACATAGACCGGCGCGCCGTTCTTCTCGAGCGCGCGCTCGACGATTTCGATCGCGCGCACGACGCCGGCGCAGAAGCCGCGAGGTTGGGCCAAAATCACGCGCATGCCTTGGTCACCGGCTCCCGGTGCCGCTGGCGAGCCGCCCGATGGCTTCGGTCCCGCTGATACCGAGCGCGGCCATCGCCTTCACGGCGATGTCGGCCGCCTGCAGGCCGGCCTGCGCGTACATACGGTCGGGCTTGTCCTGGTCGAGGAACAGGTCGGGCAAGGTCATCGTGCGAACCTTCAGCCCGGCGTCGAGCGCTCCCCGCTCGGCCAAAAGATGCAGGACGAAGGCTCCGAACCCGCCGACCGACCCCTCCTCGACGGTGACGAGAACTTCGTGCTCGCGCGCGAGGCGGAGAATCAGGTCCTCATCAAGCGGCTTGGCAAACCGCGCGTCCGCGACGGTCGTCGAGAGTCCGGCCGCATTGAGCGTCTCGGCCGCCTTGAGGCATTCCGCAAGCCGGGTGCCGAGCGAAAGCAGCGCAACTTTGGTGCCCTCGCGCACGATACGGCCCTTGCCGATCTCGAGCGGTACGCCGACCTCGGGCATCTCGACGCCAACCCCCTCGCCACGGGGATAGCGGAACGCGATCGGCCCTTCGTCGTAGGCCGCCGCCGTCGCCACCATGTGCACCAGTTCAGCCTCGTCGCCCGCCGCCATGATGACGAACCCGGGCAGACAGCCGAGATAGTTGATGTCGAACGAACCGGCGTGGGTCGGACCGTCGGCGCCGACGAGCCCGGCACGATCCATCGCGAACCGCACCGGCAGCTTCTGGATCGCGACGTCGTGCACCACCTGGTCATAGGCGCGCTGGAGGAAGGTCGAATAGATCGCCGCGAACGGCTTATAGCCCTCCGTTGCGAGACCTGCCGCGAAGGTGACCGCGTGTTGTTCGGCGATCCCGACATCGAAAGTCCGGTCGGGGAACGCGCGCTCGAAAATGTCGAGGCCGGTGCCTGACGGCATGGCGGCGTTGATCGCGACGATCTTTTCGTCTTTGGCCGCTTCCTTCACCAAACTGTCGGCGAACACCTTCGTGTAGGCCGGCGCGTTGCTCTTGCCCTTGGCCTGCTTACCGGTGACGACATCGAACGGCACCACGCCGTGATATTTATCGGCCGAGCCTTCCGCCGGCGGATAGCCTTTGCCCTTCTGAGTGATGACGTGCACCAGGATCGGGCCGTTCTGGGTGTCGCGGACGTTCTTGAGCACCGGCAGCAGGTGATCGAGGTTGTGACCGTCGATCGGCCCGACGTAGAAGAACCCCAGCTCCTCAAACAAAGTGCCGCCGGTCAGCAGTCCACGGGCATATTCCTCCGCCCGGTGTGCCTTCTCATAGATGGAAGGCGGGAGATAGCGCGCCAACTGCCTGCCCATCTCGCGCAGCGACCGATAGGTGTCGCCCGACGTGAGCCGCGCCAGATAGGCCGACATCGCGCCCACCGGCGGCGCGATCGACATATCGTTGTCATTGAGGACCACGATCAGGCGCTCACGCCGCGCGCCGGCATTGTTCAACGCCTCGTACGCCATGCCGGCCGACATGGCGCCGTCGCCGATCACGGCAATGACGTTATTGCTCTTGCCGGCAAGGTCGCGCGCAACTGCCATTCCAAGACCGGCCGAAATGGACGTGGAAGCGTGCGCCGCGCCGAACGGGTCGTATTCGCTTTCCGCCCGCTTGGTGAAACCGGAAAGGCCGCCGCCCTGGCGAATCGTGCGCATGCGGTCGCGTCGCCCGGTGATGATCTTGTGCGGATAGGCCTGGTGTCCGACGTCCCAGATGAGCCGGTCGTGTGGCGTGTCGAAGACATAGTGGAGGGCCACCGTGAGTTCGACGACGCCCAGACCCGCGCCGAGATGGCCGCCGGTCACCGAAACCGCGCCGATTGTCTCCTCGCGCAGTTCGTCCGCAAGCTGGCGCAGATCGCTTTCCGGAAGCTGGCGCAGATCCTCCGGCGTATTGACGCTATCGATAAGCCGATTTTGCAACAACATGACCTATACCGTCGCCTCTCGGACCGTTGGTGCCGCTATATGTCTTAGGAGCGCCCCAAACCGCAACGTCCCATGCGAGGAGGGGGTTCCGTGGCAGAAGAATTGGCGCCGGTGTGTCTGCCGCGCCACACGGTAGAATTCCCATTTGAGCACACATTGGCCCCCGGGACCACCCCATCGGGGCGCGGCTATACCAAGGTCTAAGTACTTGACGGATGCTAGTTAATCGACGTGTGACCGCTACATGGGCCGCGCGCTTTCTGGGACAAGGCCGCAGAGTTTGCCGGGGCGATCAGTCGCGGCGCACTTCAGGCCGATTGGGCCGGCCGGAACAAGGTGCGCATGAGATAGCGCAAGGGGCGCGGCCGGTGGCCGGGGACGACCCCAGCCTCGGCCCGATGCGGCGCGACCATGAACCCGCGCAGCTTGATCACATGCCAGGCGACCGGATTCCACTCACGCCATGCTTCGCCCGCCTCTTCGGCGAGAACCCCGCTCACTACTTCCGGAACCGCACCGAACACGAACGGGATGCCGTCCGAGAGTGTGTCGTCGCGCAGCACGTTCCAGCGCGAGAGCCCTCCCATGACCGGCGAGCCGAGCGCAAACACCACCCGCCCGATCCCAGCCTCGCGGATGCAGAAGGCGCACATCGGGCACGGCTCGACATTCGTATAGAGCGTGCATTCCGCGAGTCTGGCGCCGCCGAGTGTCTTGCGTGCCTGGGCGATGGCGACGATTTCCGCGTGACGCGAGACGTCGGCGTCGCGTTCCGTGCAGTTTGCCGATTCGGCCAGAATTTCCGCCCCTCGGGCGACCACGCTGCCGAATGGACGCTCGCCGGCCGCCGCGCCCATGCGCGACAGCTCGATGCAACGAGCCATCAGGCGCCGGTCAACGACCTCGCGCGCGGAAAAATCCCCCACGATCCAGTCCCCCATCCCCGCCCCATGCACCGCGCATCCCCATGCGCGGCACAAACCAGGATAACCGTCCCCAGGCTATTTCTGGTTAATGGCAGGCTAGATTGTGATTGGGGCGGCACGGGGGCAGCGCAGCAAACGAGAAGCTTGTTTCGGCCGGCCTTGAGGGTCACCTTTGCTCGCCTGGCGGAGGGTCGAATGTCGCGGCGGACCGGCTTGGTGCTGCTCGCCCTTTGTGGGCTGCTGGCGGCTTTCGCCGCGTGCCCGCCGGATGCTCCCGCTTTCTCGGGGGCGTCGGCCGAACGGACGCGATTGGCCGATGCCGACGATGTCGACGTTGAGCTGATCCTTGCAGTCGATGTGTCCTATTCCATGGACCCGGACGAGCAAGCACTCCAGCGGGAGGGTTACGTCTCCGCGCTGACTTCCCCGGAGTTTCTCACCGCGCTCAAGGCGGGCATCCACGCCCGGATCGCTATCACCTATTTTGAATGGGCCAACGCCAACGATCAGAAAATCCTGCTGCCGTGGCGGCTGATCGATGGCCCCGTCACCGCCCGCGCGGTCGCCGACGAAATCAGCCGCGCCGCTTACCGCCGCGCCTACCGCACCTCGATTGCGGGCGCGCTTCTGTTTGGTTCGCGCTTGTTCGAGAGCAGCGGACATCGCGGCATCCGCCGGGTGATCGATGTCTCCGGCGACGGCACCAACAACGAGGGGCCGCTCATCGTCCCTACCCGCGAGGCGGTTGTCGCCAACGGCATCACCGTCAACGGGCTGCCGATCATGCTCAAGAAGCCGCAGCCCGGCTCCATAGATATCGAAGATCTCGACATCTATTACGAGGATTGTGTCATCGGCGGACCAGGCGCGTTCGTGGTGCCGATCAAGGAGCGCGAGAAATTCAAGGATGCCGTGCGCACAAAGCTGGTGCTCGAAGTCGCGGGCCACACGCCGGCCGTGCGCATCGTACCGGCAGCCGCACAGGCACCGCGCATCTCCTGCACGATCGGCGAGCGCATGTGGCAGCAGCGGTGGGGCAACGGCCTCGACCTGCGCTAACCGCCTGCTGACAACTCACCGCACAAAACGCGCGACGATTTCCACGTGGGCGGAATAGCGGAACTGGTCGACCGGCGTGACCGAAACGAGACCAAATCCGCCATCGATCAGGAGACGGGCATCGCGCGCGAAAGTCGCGGGATTGCAGGAGACCGCGACCACCACCGGTACTTTCGATTCGGCGAGCGCCCGCGCCTGCGCCTGCGCGCCCTGGCGCGGCGGATCGAACACCACCGCATCAAAGCGCGCGAGTTCCGAGACTATCAGCGGGCGACGAAAGAGATCGCGTGTCTCCGTCTCGATCGGCTTGAGCCCCGGTGCGGCTGCGGCCTGGCGCAGAGCCATGATCGCCGCCGCGTCGTTATCCACCGCATGAACACGCGCCCGTTCGGCGAGCCGCAGTGCAAACGGGCCGACGCCGGCGAACAGGTCGGCGACCCTGCCGGCATCGCCCACGTGATCGAGAACAAGCCGCGCCAGCGTGGCCTCACCATCGGCGGTCGCCTGCAGAAAAGCGCCGGGCGGTAGCACCAGCCGGGCGCGTCCGATGCGCAACGTGGGCTGTGCGTGCTGCACGATCAGTTCGCCGTGACGCGTGAGCCGCACCAAGCGATGCGCTTGCGCCAGCGGCGCAAGTCGCGCCGTGATTGCCGGCGGCAAGGGACCGGACCCGCGCACGTCAACGTCGAGCCCCTGCTCGCTCGCGGTGACCTGAATGTCGAGCGGCTTGGGTTGCGGCCGCAGCGCCTCGGCGAGCGCCCACGCGGCTTCGATCGCTCCCGCAAGCTCCGGCGCCAGGATCGGGCAGCGGTCGATCGGCACCACGTGATGGGCGCGATAGGCGGCAAAGCCGACCTGCAGGACGTCGTGGCTGCGCCGCGCGTGAAACACCGCGCGGCGGCGGCCTGCGCCGTGCGCATCGATTAGGTCATCGATCGGCGGCTGCAGCCCGGCCTGTGCCAAGGCCGAAACCACGAGGTCGCGTTTCCAGGCGCGGTAGTGGGCTGCGTCCCAGTGCTGGAGCGCGCAACCGCCGCACACGCCGAAGTGGGGACAAATCGGTGCAATGCGCTGCGGGCTTTCAACCTCGACCCGGATGGCGTGCCGGCGGTCCGGGTGACCCGGAACGGGTTCGACTTCGACCGTCTCGCCGGGCAGCACGTAGGGGACGTAGAGCGGCCCGTCGGACGTGTCGGCGATGCCGTCGCCGCGGTGGCCGAGCCGGTCGATCACGAGGCGCTCAACCACGCGAGGCCCCGAGCAGGAACTCGCGATTGCCGTCGCCGCCCATCATCGGGGACGCAACGACGCCGGCGACGGTCCAGCCGAGGCCGGTCACGAAGCCGCTCATGTCCTTGCATACGGCCGCATGCACCTGCGGGTCGCGCACGATCCCTTTTTTGAGATGGCGCCGACCGGCCTCGAACTGCGGCTTGACGAGCACGATGAAGCTGGCCGGCGTCCGCAGCAACGCGATCGCCGGCGGCAGCACCAGCTTGAGCGAAATAAAACTCACGTCAACGACCAGGAAGTCCGGCGGCGCCGGCAGACGGCTGGCGTCGAGACTGCGAATGTCCGTCTCCTCAAAAAGCATCACGCGCGGTTCGTTGCGCAGACTCGCGTGGAACTGTCCCCGCCCCACATCGACCGCGTAGACGCGGCGCGTGCCGCGCGCGAGCAGGACTTGCGTGAAGCCGCCCGTGGACGCGCCGACGTCGAGGCAGACGTAGCCAGCGGGATCGAAGCCGAAGTGATCGAGCGCCGCCGCAAGCTTTACGCCGGCGCGCGAAACCCAGGGGTGCGCCGCCTCGGCGCGAAGCCTCGCCTCCACCGGGATTTCATCGGAGGACTTGCGGACCGGCACGTCATCCGCGGTGACAAGCCCGGCGGCGATGGCGGCCTGCGCCTTGGCGCGGCTGTCGAACAGGCCGCGCTCGACCAGGAGCCGGTCGGCGCGCCTCCGCAAACTCATCTTTGTGAGATCATGCGCTGCAATGATCGATCAGGCGGTCGATGAATACGCCGCACTTCTCGAGTTCGGAAACGGCGATGAACTCATCGGCCTTATGCGCCTGGTCGATCGAGCCCGGGCCCACGACGATGGACGGGATGCCGTCGGCCGCATAGCCGCCGGCCTCGGTGCCGAAGGCGACCTTGGCGAGATCGTTGCGGCCGGCGAACGCCATGCTCAAGCCGACGATCTCTGAGTTCGGCGCCGTATCGAGACCCGGGAAGCTCGACCGGTCTCGCAGCGTAATGCCGGCTTCCGGCGCAACCGCCTTCATCTGCGGCTCGAGTACGTCGCGCGCGTAATGCGCCACCTCATCCGCCAGCGCACTCGGATCGTCTGCTGCGATCGTGCGAAACTCGTACTCGAACGTGCACTGGTCGGGGACAATGTTGAGCGCCGAGCCGCCGTGCACAAGGCCGGTGTGGGCGGTGGAATGGGGCACGTCATAGAGCGGATCGCGCGGACCCTCATGTGCCAGGCGCTCGGCGATATCGCGGACCTTGCTGATGACGCGCGCCGCATACTCCACCGCATTGACGCCGAGCGGCGCGAGCGAGGAATGCACCGTCCGCCCTCGCACGGTCGCGACCACCGAACGCTTGGCCTTATGTCCGATCACCACTTGCATGCAGGTCGGCTCGCCAACGAAGCAGGCCACGGGCTTGATCGGCCAATCGTGCAAGCGCGCGATGATGCCGCGAACGCCGATGCAGCCGACTTCCTCGTCGTACGAGAATGCCAGGTGGATTGGCTGGTTGAGCTTGCGCGCGAGCATGTCGGGCACCGCCGCCAGGCAGCAGGCGACGAACCCCTTCATATCGGAAGTGCCGCGGCCGTAGAGACGTCCATCACGTTTGGCGAGCTGGAACGGATCGCTCGACCAGCTCTGGCCATCGACCGGAACGACATCGGTATGACCGGACAAGATGTAGCCGGGCACGTCGGCATTTCCGATCGTCGCAATCAGGTTCGTCTTGGTGCCGGTCTCGTCGGGCACGCGCGTATAGCCAACCCCGAGGCGATCGAGATAGGCCTCGACCCAGCCGATCAGCGCGAGGTTCGAGTTGCGGCTCGTCGTGTCGAAGCCGACGAGACCTTCCAGCACCGAAATCGTGCGCGCGACGTCCATTGCCACCTTCCGTTTGTGTTAAGGGATCAAAGCGCATTGGCCACGGCCGGCGCAAGGCCGCTGCTTGACTTCCGCCGGGTCGGGCCACGGAGGGGTTCACCGCCACAACTCGATCATTTTGCGGGTTTACAGCAAGCCCAAGGGAATCGGATGAAACGGCCCGCAGTTATCCTTTCGCTCGTGCTTATCGTCGCCGCGCCGGCTGGGGCGCAGGAGGCACGCACCTGGATGTTCAATTTCGATTCCGACACCGCGATCCTGCAATACGGCACGCCTGAATCCGACGACGCGGTCCTGGTGATTGCCTGCGACCCCGGCAAGCGAAGCATGCACATCAACGAGTTCATCGGTTCGGCGAGCCTCGTGCCCGGGCACGCCGCCCATCTTAAGCTCGGCAATGGGACGGCCGTCGTCGACTACGCCGGCCAGACGGTCGCCAACGAGATGGACGGAACCGTCAACGTCGAGGTCTCGATCGCTGTGGATCCTAGGCTGATCGCGTTGTTGAAGACGGGCGCCTCGCTCACGGTCGACATCGCCGGCAAACTGACGGCAATCCCGCTCAAGGACGCCGCGCCTCACGTCGCAGAGTTCGAGAAGGCGTGCCTGCGGCGGTAAGGCAGGTCTACACGAAAAAAACCGCGTAGATCCCCATGCCCAATGTGGCAGTGAAGATCGCCTGGATCGCTCCGAACGACAGGTCGCCGATGTCATGAGCGACGTAGGGATAGACCATGCGTCCGAGCGGGAATACCACGCTCGTGACTAGCGCAACACACATGAGCTTTTGGATGATCGGCCTACTGAACATGGTCCCCTCGCGCCACGGTTCTCCCGGCGCGCAATAAAGCCTTAAACTCCGGGAAAGAAAAGCCGGTCGCGCGCGGTTTCAGGCTGCCGGGCGCTAGCCTTTCCCAAGCTGCCGCCGTATGCCGTCGCCATGGCGCTTTATCGACCCGTGACCGTGCTCACCGGCGCTTCCTCCGGCATCGGCAGGGCGCTGGCGCACGTCTTTGCCGAGCACGGCCACGAACTCGCGCTGGTGGCGCGCCGCGAACCGGAGCTTGCGACGCTCGCCGACAAGATCGTCGCCGCGAACCGCAAGCGGCCGGTGGTGCTCTCGATCGACCTTGCCCGCAGCGACGCGCCCGCCCGCATTTCCCACGAGCTGATCGCGCGCGGGCTCGAGCCCGCCGTCCTCATCAACAACGCGGGGTTCGGCCTAGTTGGCGCCGCCGCCACACTCGACCGGGCCGAACAGCTCGCCATGATCGATCTCAACGTGCGCGCACTCACCGACATGTCGCTGCGGTGGATCGATAGTCTCACGCGCCATCGCGGCGGCATCCTCAACGTCGCGTCGGTCGCGGGCTTCATGTCCGGACCCCACATGGCTGTCTACTACGCCACCAAAGCCTACGTGCTCTCGTTCAGCGAAGCGCTTAACCGCGAACTCAAGTCGCGCGGCGTGCGCGTCACGGTGCTGGCGCCCGGCCCGGTTCCGACCGAGTTCCAGGCGCGTGCGGGCCTGGGCAGCAAGCTGCCGCCCATTCTCACCTGCTCGGCCGAACAGGTCGCGCGCGCCGGATACCGTGGCTTGATGGGCGGCAAGCGGCTCGTGGTCCCAGGACTAGGCAACAAGCTCGTTACCTTCATGCCGCGGCTTTTGCCGCGCGGCCTCATGTTGCGGCTGGTGGCGGCCAACCAGATGAGCCGCGCGAACGCGCGGCAGGAAGGCTGGCCCCGGCGCCGCCCGGAAGGCACGCAGCCGTAGCCCGCATGGAGCGACCCGCCTTCGCTCGCTGCGCGAGCTACGTCGGGTTGGAGGTCCGCCGAAGCGCGGAGCGCGTAGGCGGAAGCGGAATGCGGGATCAGCTGCCCCGGATTTCGCTGTGCTCCATCCGGGCTACAAATCCCGCGCGTTCGCCGAAACGCTTGACCACCGCATCAGGGTCCACGGCCCATTCAGTCGCCGGAACCGGGCCGCACACCAGCATGAAATAATCGTAGGGCGCGCGCCGGTCGTTCGCCATCACGTACTGATAATGCATGCGGAACTGACTGCCGCGCACGCGGCCGTAGGCGGCGTCGGTGAGCATGTCGCGCAGCCGCACCGGCCACACGATCGGGTTCTTGGGTGCGCCGGGCACCTCGACGCCGACCCCGGCGACCGGATCGAAATCCCAGAAATTCATGATGTCCTTACGCGCCTGGCAATCGACCCAGCGCACGTAGGGCTCGACCGCAAGCCGCCGCACCGCGGTCCGCATGCGCTCGGCCGCCGGATGGAGCGCAAACGCCGGCAGCAGCGAGCCGACTGTCACAAGAGTGATCCGCGGCCCGTGGCGGCCGAGGTCGGGGTCGAGGTCGAGGGCGCGCGTTGTGACGATGGGTGCCGTTAACCCGCCGGCGCTGTGGCCGACGATGAGGATTTCATCAGCTTCGCCGGCGCGCGTCGCCGCGACGAGGCGCTGGGCGAAAGCTTCGACCGGCCGATCGTAACCGCTCGGCCGGCCGCGCGCGAAATCGCGCATGATCGGCCAGCCGTTCGCCACTTGCAGCAACACCGAACGATTTGTCAGCGGACGCAGTAAAGCAAACAAAGCGGCCCAGACCACGCCCGCGGTCAAGAGCCCGAGCGGCATTGATCCCGTCGCGCGCTCAACCGCAATCGCGGCTCCACATCCCGCAATGACCGTCAGCGCGAGCCAGCCCAACAGCGGGGCTTGCAGCACCATCAGATGCAGCGCGAAGCGCCACGCCGCGCGCACCGTGCGCCAGAGCGCGCCGCTCGTCAGATCGTCGAACATCCAGTGCAGCGCGCGCGCAGTCTGCCGCACCATCGGCCGCCGCGCCGCGGCCGCGACGACGTGCTCGAAGCGGACGAACTCGTAGCGCGTGGATGTTTGCCAGTCCGGCGCGTTCGTTGCGACCGTCCAATGGGCGATGTCGTCGTTATCGACGACAAGGTCGCTCAGGCTCGCCTCTATTCCCCAGGTCTTTGTGAAACGGGTCAGCTCCCGGGCGAACAGGCGATGATAGCCTTCCGCCCCGCGCGGATCGTAGCCCTCGACGTAGAAAACGTGCCGCCGCCGGATCACTAGTGCCCCGATTCCGAAGTTCGCCCGAGCTTGCCGCACGCTTCGTAGCGAACTTCGGAATCGAAGGACACTAGCAACGTTATGATTCTAGTGCCGCTTTGAACCCGAAGTTCGCATTCGGACTTGCGGCAATGGTGTGCGAACTTCGGGTTCGCGGCACTAGTCACCTCGCCGCGCGTGACACCGGCCATCGCAACCGCGCGGACAACAGAGCATGCTCCAGGAATAACTTCACCCAACGTCGAGCGGCTCGGTGCCGGCAGGCTTCCCGGACGCATCGAGGGTGATCTTGTCGACGCGCGCTTCGGCTTGCCGCAGCAACTCCTCGCAGCGGCGCTTGAGCGCTTCGCCACGCTCGTAGATCGCCACCGATTCCTCGAGCGGCACATCGCCGCGCTCGAGCTTCTGCACGATCGTTTCCAGTTCGGCGAGCGCCTTTTCGAACGGCAGCGCCTTCACGTCGGCATTGGCGGTCTCGGCCATGGCCTCACCCCGGGTGCGACTCGTTTTGCGGCTATTGTAGCGGGTTCGCGGCCAGGGAGGCGAGGCGCGGCCCTCGCCGGCGCCGCCGCTGTCAACCGCGCATAAGCACCATCACGTGCGCGGCGACGGAACGCGCCAGGCCCTCGAGGTCGTAGCCCCCCTCAAGCACCGATACGACCCGGCCCTCCGCGTCCGCATCGGCGATATCCATCAGCTTCTGGGTCGCCCAGGCGAAGTCCGCTTCCAGCAGGTTGAGGTTGGCGAGCGGATCGCGCGCGTGCGCGTCGAACCCGGCGGAGATCACGATGATATCCGGTCGGAAATCCTTGAGGCGCGGCACGATCGCGGTTTCGAACGCCTCGCGGAACTCGGGCCCGCCGTCGCCGGGATCGAGCGGAGCGTTGACGATGGTGCCGTGCGCGCCGCGCTCGCGCACGGAGCCGGTGCCGGGATAAAGCGGCATTTGGTGGGTCGAGCAGTACATCACCGTCGGGTCGTCCCAGAAAATCTCCTGCGAGCCGTTGCCATGATGCACGTCGAAGTCGACGATGGCCGCGCGCTCGACGCCATGTCGCCTCTGCGCGTAGCGGGCGGCGATCGCCGCATTGTTGAACAGGCAAAAACCCATCGGCCGCGCCGTCTCCGCGTGGTGGCCCGGCGGGCGCGTCGCCACGAAGGCGTTGGCGGCGCTCTTCGCAATCACCTCGTCGACCGCCTGCACGGCGCCGCCCGCCGCGCGCAGCGCGGCCTCGAAGCTGCCGGGCGACAGCGACGTGTCGGCATCAAGGTGTGTCAGGCCATCGCGCGGCGTCGCATCGCGGATGCGCTCGATGTAATCGACCGGGTGACACAGCGCGATGGTCTCGAAGTTCGCGGCGGGAGCCTGCGCACGCGCCAACATGGCAAAGCGCTCATGCTCGAGGATGCGCTCGATCGCGCGCAACCGGTCCGACCGCTCGGGATGGCCCATCGGCGTCACGTGATCGAGGCAGGCGGGATGTGTGAGCAGAAGCGTTGGCATGGCGCGCCGTTGTTTGATGCGGATCGATCAAGCCTTCGCGGCGAGACTCACACCGGCCGGCGGCCTCTGGTCGTCCGGCACGAAGAAATCGGGCGCCAGAGGTTCGCGCGGATCGACCCGGTAGCGATCGAAGTCGGTCACCCCTTCCGCTGTTAGGAACGTATCGTCGATCAGGAACTGGCCGGTGAAGCTCTTCGCCGGTTTCGCGAAAATGCGGCAGGCGGCATCGGCGAGAATGTCGGGCGTGCGCGAGCGGCGCATGATCGTGTCGCCGCCGAGCAGATTCTTGATCGCCGAGGTGGCGATCGTGGTGCGTGGCCACAGCGCGTTCACCGCGATGCCCTTCGGACGCAGCTCGCCCGCCAGCCCCAGCACGACGAGGCTCATGCCGTACTTGGCCATGGAATAGGCGGTGTGGCCGGCGAACCACTTTTCCTTCAGGTCGAGCGGCGGCGAGAGCATCAGAATGTGCGGGTTCGCGGCCTTCTCGAGGTGCGGGATCGCGTATTTCGAGACCATGAAGGTGCCGCGCGCGTTGACCTGATGCATCAGATCGAAACGCCGCATGTCGGTCTCGAGCGTTCCTGTCAGCTGGATCGCGCTCGCGTTGTTGACCACGATGTCGAGGCCCCCGAAGGCGGCCACGGTGCGTTCGATCGCGGCCGTCACGGAAGCCTCGTCGCGCACGTCGACCACGAGCGGGAGCGCCCGCCCGCCCGCCTTCTCGATGTCAGCAGCCGCCGTATGAATGGTCCCGGGAAGCTTCGGGTGCGGCGCCTCGGTCTTCGCCGCGACTGCGACGTTCGCACCCTCGCGCGCTGCGGCGAGCGCGATCGCGAGGCCGATGCCGCGCGAGGCGCCGGTGATGAACAGCGTCTTTCCCTGAAGGCTCGCCATCGAAGTTTCAGCTCGCCAGCGCCGCCTGCGCCTCGTTCACGCTAGCGGCGCCTTCCACCACCGTGCGTTCGAGGGCGGGCGCGGAGACTGCGATATTCTCGGCAAAGAAGCGCGCCAGCGCGACATGGGCGCCGTCGCCGGCTCCGTTGCCGCTCGAGCGTGCCGCCAATGCATCGCTCGCGAGCGCGCACCCGCCGGCCGCCAATGCAAACAGCCGCAGGTAAGGTGTTGCGCCGGCAAGCGCCGCCTCGGGCGCGGGTCCTAGTTGAGCGACGATCCATGTGGTCGTTCGCTCGAGGCTGTCGACCGCTTCCGCCAGCCGCGCGCCGGTGGCGCCCATGGCCGGATCGTTGACGGCCCTCACCGCCGCGACGGTATCGCGCAGCTCGTCGAGATAAGCCTTGACCGCCGCGCCGCCTGAGAGCGGCAGTTTGCGCGTGACCAGATCGATCGACTGGATCCCGTTGGTGCCTTCGTAGATCATCGCGATGCGCGCGTCGCGCAGGTGCTGGGCCGCACCGGTCTCCTCCACGTAGCCCATGCCGCCGTGCACCTGAACGCCGAGCGAAGCGACCTCGACGCCGATGTCGGTCGAGAACGCCTTGGCGATCGGCGTCAGGAGCGACGCGCGCTCGTGCGCGGTCTGGCGCGCGGCGGCGTCAGGCGCGCGGTGCGAGCGGTCGATCGCCGCGGCGGTGGCGTAGCAGATCGCGCGCGCCGCCCGCGTGAGCGCTCGCATCGTGAGCAACATGCGGCGGACGTCGGCATGCGCGATGATCGGGCTCGAGGACTCCGATGCACCCGGCGCGCGGCCTTGCCGGCGCTCTTGCGCGTAGGCGAGCGCCTGCTGGGTGGCACGCTCGGCGATGGCCACGCCCTGCAGCCCGACGGCCAGACGCGCGTTGTTCATCATCGTGAACATGCAGGCGAGGCCGCGGTTTTCCTCGCCCACCAGATAACTGACGGCGCCGCCATGATCGCCGTAGACCATCGTGCAGGTCGGCGAGCCGTGAATGCCGAGCTTGTGCTCGATCGAGTGGCAGCGCAGATCGTTGCGCACCCCGAGCGAGCCGTCGGCGTTGACCAGAAACTTCGGCACCAGGAACAAAGAAATCCCGCGGGTGCCGGGCGGCGCGTCGGGCAGCCGCGCCAGCACAAAATGCACGATGTTGTCGGTGAGATCGTGCTCGCCGTAGGTGATGAAGATCTTTTGGCCGGTGATGCGATAGCTGCCGTCGCCCGCGCGCGCGGCCTTGGTGCGGAGCGCCCCCACGTCCGAGCCCGCCTGCGGCTCGGTCAATTCCATGGTGCCCATCCATTCGCCGGACACGAGCTTGGCGAGATACGTGCGCCTGAGCGCATCGGCGCCGTGCGCCGCGAGCGCGTCGACCGCCCCCATTGTGAGAAACGGCCCGAGGCCGAAGGCCATCGCCGCCTGGTTCCACATTTCGATGCAGGCGGCGTTGAGCGCATGGGGAAGCCCCTGCCCGCCGGCCTCGGCCGGGGCGGCAAGCCCGTTCCAGCCCGCCGCCGCCCACGCCGTGTAGGCCTCCTTCCATCCGGGCGGCATGGTCACGGCGCCGTCCTTGAACGGAGTGCCATGGGCATCTCCCACGTGATTGAGCGGCGCGATCACGTCGGTCGCGAACTTGCCCGCCTCCTCCAGCACGGCGTCAACAAGATCTTCCGTGAGGTCGCCGTAGAGCCCCTCTTCGAGCGCGCGCTTGAAGCCGCCCGCGTGCTTGAGCGTGAAGGCGATGTCGGCGACCGGCGCCCGGTAGGTCATGACGTCCTCGCGATTGCCTTGACGGCCGGCAATTTACGGCGCTACGGCCCGAGCCGGTGCGGCACCAGATAAGCACCACCCAATGTAGCCCTCGCACCCCGAGCGTCAAAGAGCGTTGCGTGATGGTCGTCGAAATTACAACGCGCACGATGCAGGCGGAGGCCGAGGCGATCGCGGACGCGGCGTGTATCCTCACCGCGGGCGGGCTCGTGGCGTTTCCGACCGAGACGGTCTACGGCCTCGGCGCCGACGCGACCAACGGCGCGGCGGTCGCGCGGCTCTACGCCGCCAAAGGGCGGCCGAGATTCAATCCGTTGATCGTGCACGTGGCTGACCAGACGGCGGCGGCACGTTTGGGCAAATTTGACGCGACGGCCTCCACGCTCGCCGCCGCGTTCTGGCCGGGGCCGCTCACATTGGTGCTGCCGAAGACCGACGACTGTCCCGTGGCCGAGCTTGCGACAGCCGGGCTCGAGACGATCGCGGTGCGTGCGCCCGACCACCCGGTCGCCCATGCGCTTATCGAAACCACCGGCCGGCCGCTGGTTGCGCCGTCGGCCAACCGCTCGGGTCATGTGTCGCCGACGACCGCCGCCCACGTCGCGGCCGATCTTGGCGCGCGCATCGACCTCATCCTCGATGCCGGGCCGACACGGGTGGGCGTTGAATCGACCATCGTGGCCTGCCTGTCCGAGCGACCGGTGCTGCTGCGGCCCGGCGGCATCGCGCGCGCGGCGATCGAGCAGGTTCTGGGTCAGCCGCTCGGCGAACCTGCGCCCACGCGAGCGGACGCACCACAAGCGCCGGGCATGCTCGCCTCCCATTACGCGCCGATCTCGCGGCTGCGTCTCGACGCCGATATGGTCGAACCCCAGGAGGCGTTGCTCGCCTTCGGGCCAGGCCTGCCGCCCGGCGCCGCGCACGCCGTCGCCGTGCTTAATCTCTCGCCGACCGGCGACCTGGTGGAAGCGGCCGCGAACCTGTTTGCTCACCTGCGCGCCCTCGACCGCAGTGGTGCACGTGCGATCGCGGTCATGCCGGTCCCGCGCGAAGGCTTGGGCGAAGCGATTAATGACCGGCTGGCGCGGGCGGCGGCGCCGCGGTGAAATCGTCCAATGTCCTCCCCGTCCTTCACACCTACCCAAGCACGCGAAGTCGACGCCGGCCTGCTCGGCCGCTTCGCGGCCGTCGTGGGTAGCAAATATCTGATCACCGATCCGGCGGCGCAGGAGCCGTATCTCGTCGAGTTGCGCGGGCTCTATCGCGGCCGCACGCCCGCGGTGCTGCGGCCCGGCACCGTCGCCGAGGTCGCCGCGATCCTCAAACTCGCCAATGAGACGCGCACCGCCATCGTGCCGCAGGGCGGCAACACCGGTCTCGTCGGCGGCCAAATCCCGCACGCGGGCGAACTCGTGCTCTCGCTCAACCGGCTCGACCGCATCCGCGAGGTCGACGCGACCTCCAACACCATGACGTGCGAGGCCGGCGTCGTGCTCGCCAAGGCGCAGGACGCCGCCGCCGCGGCCGAGCGCCTGTTTCCCCTCTCGCTCGCGGCGGAAGGCAGTTGCACCATCGGCGGCAATCTTTCCACCAACGCCGGCGGCACCGCCGTGCTCGCCTACGGCAACGCGCGCGACCTGGTGCTCGGCCTCGAAGTCGTGCTCGCCGACGGTCGTGTGTGGAACGGCTTGAGCAAATTGAAGAAGGACAACACCGGCTACGACCTCAAGAATTTGTTCGTCGGCGCCGAGGGCACGCTGGGCGTGATCACCACCGCCGTGCTCAAACTTTTTCCGCGCCCGCGTGCCGTCGAGACGGCGTATGTCGGCCTCGCCTCCCCGGCCGACGCCCTTGCGCTCTTCAACCTCGCCGGCGAACGGGCGGGCGGCACCGTGACGAGCTTCGAGCTGATGTCGCGCACGTCGGTCGAGTTTGCGTTGCGCCACGGTCCCGGCTGCCGCGATCCGCTCGGCACGCCGCATCCCTGGTACGTGCTGATCGAGCTTTCCTCGCAGGCGGCGGGCCTGCGCGGCGCGCTCGAAGATTTGCTCGGCGCCGCCGCCGAGCAGGGCCGCGTGAGCGACGCCACCATCGCGGCGAGCCTCGACCAAAGAAAAGCCTTCTGGCACTTGCGCGACATGCTCTCCGACGTGCAGCGCTTCGAAGGCGGCTCGATCAAACACGACGTCTCGGTGCCGATCGCCGCGGTGCCGGATTTCATCGCGCAGGCGAGCGCCGCGGTCGAAGCGCTGATCCCCGGCTGCCGGCCGGCGGCGTTCGGCCACCTCGGCGACGGCAACGTCCATTTCAACGTCAGTCAGCCGGTCGCGAGCGACGCGGCCCAATATCTCGCGCGATGGGACGAGATGGGCGCGGTCGTGAACCGGATCGTGACCAAGCTTCACGGCTCGATCTCCGCCGAGCACGGCATCGGCCAGCTCAAGCGCGACCTGTTGCCGGACGTGAAGGACCCGGTCGCGCTGGAACTGATGCGCTCGCTCAAGCGCACGCTCGATCCCAACGGCATCCTCAACCCGGGCAAGGTGTTATGAGCGTTCCGACCCAAGACCTCGCCATCGCCCCGATCGCGGACGCCGACATCGCGTCGGTCGTCGCCCTGTGGCAACGCTGCGATCTCACGCGCCCGTGGAACGATCCTTCCGGCGACATCGCGTTCGCCCGGCGCGGTCCGAACTCCGCCGTGCTGGTGGGCCGGCACGACGGCGCCATCGTCGCAACCGTCATGGTCGGCCACGACGGCCACCGCGGCTGGTTCTATTACCTCGCCGTCGATCCCGCTTTGCAGGGCCGCGGCTTCGGCCGCGCCATGACGCAGGCCGCCGAAGCCTGGCTCGTCGTGCGCGGCATCGCCAAGGCGCAGCTGATGGTGCGCGCCGAGAACGACCGCGTGCGCGCCTTCTACGAGGCGCTCGGCTACGGCGAACAGCAGCGCGTCCTCTTCGCCAAATGGCTCGACGGCCGTCCGCTCACGCCGTGAGCCTCGCCGCGCGGCAAAGTTCCCGGCACCCTTGTTCGTGATTGTTAATCGCATTGTTCCGATTGTTTTTCGTTCATTGTTCTTAGTGCAACGCAGCAACGTGACGCATCTATTTTTCAACCAACAGATTCAGAGACTTATCTCGTGGCCAGCTCTCGTAGCGGGCGCGTCGCCGACCGTTCCGCCATTGTATTTTCATTGTTGTTTACAATGGCGTGGTGCAGTGCGGAAACTCGATTTTTCTCTTTCGTCTTCCTGTCAGGCTGCTTGCCAGTCGCACAGCGCGGAATCAGCAACGATCTGCAAGCAACTGATAGTAATCGCTGAGGTCCCGCAGTTCCCTTACCTTTAGCCCGCGTAACCAAACTACCGCGCTTGCCGATCCGCCTAACCGCAGATTCAGCAACGATCTGCAAGCAACTAATAGTAATCACTGAGATGCTCCAGTTCCATTAGCGGACGAATATGAGCATATCCTAAGGCACGCGTCGATAACTATCGCTCTAGTTCGAAATCAAAAAATAGTGACCCGAATTCCGACGACCAAACAAATATTGTTATTTACGCATGCCAGGCACCAACGAGCTAGAATAACGATCCTTGCTGGCTGTCCGGCTTGGGTTTGCGCTTGAGCACGCCGGCAGCGGCTGTCGCCTCCGCCGTCACCGGCTCGATCAAACCCGCCGTGTCGTTGGCGGCGCTATTCACCGTCGGCGAGACTTCGTGCATTTCGAGCATGTCCTCGGGCGCCGGCGCGATCAGCGCGGCGGCCGTCGTGGCATCGACGCTCCTGCTGTCGAGCCACAGGTCGAACGCCTCGGGCGGCACGATCGCGGGCATGCGGGGATGAACCGTTGCGAGCATGCGGTTGGCCCGGGTCGTCACGATGGCGGCGGTCTCCATCTCCTCGCCGTTCGGCCCCATCCAGTTTTCCCACAGGCCGGCAAACGCCATCGCGCCGCCCGCCCTGCGGCGGACGTAGTACGGCCTCGCGCGCTCGCCCTCGCGCCGCCAATCGTAGAACCCGTCCGCCGGGAACAGACAGCGGCGGTAGCGCAGCGCGGCGCGGAACGCCGGCTTCTCCTCGAGCGACTCGCCACGCGCGTTGATCAACAGTGAGAAACCGCGCGGATCCTTGACCCAGGCCGGGATCAGGCCCCAGCGCACCAGCTCAAACTGGCGCTTACCCTCGACCATGCGCACGATCGGCACGGGCTGGGTCGGCGCGACGTTGTAGCGCGGCGGAAAATTCGGCTGCTCGTCGTAGCCGAACAGCCGCCGGATTGCTTCCGGCGCCGAGGTGATGGCGTATCGTCCGCACATGCCCTTGCCGACCACACCTGCCGCTGCGTCAGGGTTAAGCGCAATTTAACCACGCGGCAGGAAAACTGCCTCTGTTGCAACCGATGTACTTAACCCGCCCATGACCGTTTCCGCAGCGACAAAGCCGGCCTCCCGCCCTGGTCTCGATCGCGCGCGGCTGATCGAGGCCAACATCAATCCGGTCACCGGCCTTGCCACCGACTACCTCAATCATTTCAACGAAGCGATCATGATGCTCGAGCTGGCGGCGCAGATGCCCGAATGTATCGACGACTTCTGCGCCTGGCGGCCGCTGAGCTATTGCGAGCACTTCGCGGCCTCGCGCTTTCGCGAGCGCGACTTGGCGATTGCCGTCTATGGCCAAGCCGACCCGGTGCTGCGCCGGCGCCTCGACGAACTTGCCGACGGCATGAATGCCATCCTGTTGGCCACGGCCGCGGCCATGCGCGCCGAGCCGCAGGTGCTTGGGGCGCTTGCCCAGGACGCGCTGATGCGGCTGCGGCCGCTCGTCGCCCGCGCCGGCGCGGTCATTCATGGCGCCGAAACCGCGGCCGACGAGGCGAGCGAGGCGCAAGCCAATCAGGCCGCGGTCGATGCGCTGTTCACGCGCTGAGCGCACCCGGCCACGCGCCGCAACAATGAGATGACCGCAACCGACCCACGCGCCTATCCGACGCGCCCTTTTTTGGCGGTGAGCGCGACCATCTATCGCGACGGCCGCGTCCTGCTGGTGCGACGCGCCCGCGCCCCCGGCCGCGATCTCTTCAGCCTTCCGGGCGGCGTGGTCGAAGCCGGCGAAACGCTCGCCGAAGCCGTCACGCGCGAGGTGCTCGAAGAAACCGGGCTCACCGTCGAGCCAGTGCAGCTCGCGGGACACCGCGAGGTGATCCTGCGCGACGCGGACGGCCGGGTCGAACGGCACTTCGTCATTCTTTCCTTCGCTTGCCGCTGGCGCGCCGGCGAAGCCGGACTGAGCGACGAAGTTGCGGAAACGCGTTGGGTCGCGCCCGATGAACTCGCCGACCTCAAGACCACCAACGGGCTTGCGGAAATAATCACGGCGGCGCTCGTTCACCTGACGCGTTGATGCGCGTCCTTGCCGGCGCAAGCACCGTGGCGCATAACGCCGCCGATGCGGCTGTTTTCATCCATTCCGCTCGTCATCACGGCGCTTGCGCTCACGCTCGGCGCGAACCTCACACCGTGCGTGGCGCAAAGCGCGCGGGCGCCTTACGAAGCCGACATGCAGCGGCTCGCCGAGATTCTCGGCGCGCTGCATTATCTGCGCGCGATTTGCGGCGCCAATGAAGGCCAGACTTGGCGCAACGAGATGCAAGCCCTGATCGATGCCGATGCGCCCGGCGGCGACCGGCGCGAGCGGCTGATCGGCAGCTTCAACCGCGGCTACCGCGGTTTCCAGCAGACCTATCGGACCTGCACGCCCGCTGCGAACATCGCGATCCGCCGCTATCTCGACGAGGGCGCGAAGATCGCCCGCGACATCACCGCGCGCTACGCGAACTGATTCTGCCATCTGTACGCGTCGCGTTAACCTTTCCTAAAGGTGTCCCTATAAGGCGCCGCGCGGCATGCTAACGTCGCGACTTCCGGGAGGGGCGCGGCCGCGCCCGCGGGGTGAACTCGCCAATGAAAAGCCTGATGCATCCGAGTCCGGCGGTTGAGCCGGTGCCGGAGCACCAACAGAAACAGGTCGCGCTCGCGTATCTGCGCGAAGCATGGACCGAGGCGCGCCTCGACGGCGTCGAGGACGATTGTCTGGCGCAGGCGTGCCTGTTCACGGCGCTGGCCGAACTGGTCACGACCTACGGCGAAGATGCCGCGGCCGCCTTCGCGGAAGGCCTGAGCGGACGCATCCGCAACGGCGAGTTCTCCGTCGAGCTCGCGCGCCAGTAAGAACCGAAAAGCCTTGCAGATTCGCGTCCCGGCAGGCTTCAATGCCGCTAGATGGATTCGCGCCGCATCCTCGTCGCGGTCGTCCTGACGCTGCTCGCGGCGAGCGAGCCGGGCGCCCAGAACCGCGTGCGCACCGAGACCATCATTCCACCCACCGATGTCCCGGCGCCCGCTGCTCCGCCGGCCCCGTCCACCGCGGCTCCGGGACAAATACCCGCCGCCCCGGCCAACCCTTTGCAGCTCGTCCCGCCCGGCGTTGCGCCGCCGGCGCCCCCTCCCCCGGTCGCGGCACCGAAACCGTTGCCGCCCGTGCGACTGCCGCCGATCACTTCGGCCAGCAAGCCGTATGGCCGCGCCGGCGCGCGGCCCGGGCAGAAGATTTCCGACGTGCTCACCGATATCTCGCGCCTGCCGGCGCCGGTCGCGCGCATGCGCTCGCGCATCATCGAGGCAGCCCGCACCGGCGACCTCGATAAGCTCCTCACCGTGATGCAGACGAACGAGACGATGCCGATCTTCTCGTTCGCCAACGAGCGCGACCCGGTGGCGTATTGGAAAGCCAATTATCCGGAGTCCGGTGGGCTCGAAGTGATGTCGATCCTGCTCGAGATCCTCGACATAGGGTTCGTGCATGTCGATGCGGGAACCCCGCAGGACATGTACGTGTGGCCCTACTTCGCCTACGTGCCGCTCAAGGAACTCACGCCGGCGCAGAAGGTCGAGCTGTTCAAGGTCGTCACCGGCTCCGATTACCGCGCCATGCAGGATTTCGGCGCCTACGTCTTCTATCGCCTCGGAATTGCCCCGGACGGCACGTGGCATTTTTTCGTCAGCGGCGAGTGACGCTGACCGTGCGGCCGCCGCACGATCTGGGCGTAGTTAACAATTGGTGAGCGGCTCTTCGCTCGTCATGCCCCGCGAAAGCGGGGCATCAGTTAACGGCGACCTCGCATTCATTCATGGGCCGGTGGTTACTGGATCGCCCGCTTTCGCGGGCGATGACGAGCGAGTTGAACGCCCGGGATTACGCATTTGGTTACGAGTTTCGCTCAAAGTGGCGCCCGAGTTTAAGCCCGAAAGCAAGCGCGTGAGACCTGAATGCTAGCCCAGCAATCCCTGATCAACGAACTGGAAGACGCGATCAGCTGCGGCTCGGTCGATCGTCGCCTCGACACCTTGCGGCGCGTGTGCGACCTGTTCGAGACCGGCGCCAGCATGTATTCCGACGAGCAGGTCGAACTGTTCGACGACGTGATCGGCCGGCTCGCCGATTCGATCGAAGCCAGGGCGCGGATCGAACTTTCCAATCGCCTCGCGCCGATCGCCAATGCTCCGCTCAAGGTGGTCAAGAACCTCGCCGCCGACGACATGATCGAAGTAGCCGGCCCGATGCTCGCGCAATGCGCCCGGCTCGACGACGAGGATCTGATCGGCAGTGCGCGTGGCAAGGGCCAGGGGCACCTGCTCGCCATCTCGCAGCGCGCGTCATTGAGCGAAGCGGTGACCGACGTACTGGTGACGCGCGGCGATCGCGAGGTGGTCCATTCGGTCGCCAGAAACGGCGGTGCCCGCTTCTCCGACGCCGGCTACGGCGTCCTGGTCGAACGCTCGGCCGGCGACGACGCGCTCGCCCAGCATGTCGGTATCCGCGCCGACATTCCGCGCCGGCATTTCGTGAACCTGCTCGCGAAGGCATCGGACACAGTGCAGAGGAAGCTCGTGGCCGCGAACCCGCAGGCCGCCGACCACATTCGCCACGTCGTCGCCGACATCGAAGGCAAGCTCAAGGCGGCGCAGGCGCGCGACTACACCGCGGCGGGGGCGCGCGTGGAAGCGCTGCGCCGGGCCGGCAAGCTCGGCGAAAGCGAAGTGCACAGCTTCGCCAAGTCGGAAAATTTCGAAGAGACGGCGGTCGCGCTTTCGCTGCTGTCCGGCCTGCCGATCGAAGCGGTCGAGCAGGCGCTGCTCGACGAGCGGCCGGACATGGTGCTGATCCTCGCCAAGGCGATGGGCTATTCGTGGGCGACCGCGAAACTCGTGCTGCTGCTGCGCACCGACGGGCGCGGCGCTGCGCAGCATGATCTCGATCTTGCGCTGCAAAGCTTCGATCGACTCCAGGTCTCGACCGCGCAACGCGCCGTCCGCTTTTATCAGACCCGCCAGGGCGCCTCTCACGCCGCCGCGGGATGACAATGGACGCGCGCGGATCGCTGATCGGCGACCTCGAGCGTGCGATTGCGTCGGGCACGATCGAACGGCGCGTCGCCTCGCTCTGGCACGTCACCGACCTGTTCATCACCGTCGCGACCCCTTATTCCGACGAACAGGTTTCGCTGTTCGACGACGTGATCACGCGGCTGGCCGCGCAGATCGAGGTCACGGCGCGGGCCAAGCTCTCCCGCCTTCTGGCGCCCGTCGCCAATGCGCCGCTCAACGCCATCAAGGCACTCGCCTGCGATGAAGAAATAGAGGTTGCCGGCCCGGTGCTGGCACGCTCCGAGCGGCTCGACGAGGCGACGCTGCGCGAAAGCGCCGCCACGCGGAGCCAACTCCACCTGCTCGCCATCTCCAAGCGCCGCATCCTCAGCGAGGCGGTGACGGACGTCCTGGTCGAGCGCGGCGACCCGGCGGTCGCGCGCTCGGTGAGCCGCAACGCCGGCGCGCGCTTTTCCGACGCCGGGTTCGAGATGCTGGTCAAGCGATCTGCCGCCGACGACGTGCTTGCCGAACGACTGGGGCTGCGCGCGGACCTGCCGCGGCGTCACTTCATGCGCCTGATCGCCTGCGCGTCCGACACCGTCCGCGCCAAGCTTGCTGCCGCCAATCCCGCCGCCGCCGAGGAGATCGGCTTCGTCGTCGCCGAAGTGGTGGGAAAAATCCGCGCCGAGGCCGTGAACCAGTCGGGCGACTACATCGCCGCGCGCGCGAAGGTCGAGGCGCTGCACCGCGCCGGTTCGCTCAACGAGACCAACATCTACGAATACGCCAAGGCGCGCCGGTTTGAAGAAACGGTGACGGCGCTGGCCCTCATGTGCGGCGTGCCGATCGACGTGGCGGAAACCGCCATGCTCGACGAAGAGCCGGACATGCTGCTCATCCTCGCCAAGGCGGCCGGCCTCTCCTGGACCACGGTCAAATTCGTGCTGCTGCTGCGCGCCGGCGGCCACAGCGTCTCCGCCTACGAGCTTGAGGCTGCGCTCAACAGCTACGAAGAGCTCAACACCGAGAACGCGCACCTCGCCGTGCGCTTTTATCAGCGCCGCCGCCGGCTGGCGGAGTCGGCTTAACCGCTTCACGCCGCGCCCTTACCGGGCACAAATGTCGAAAGGGACGAGGTGAGACGGAGCATTTTGCCCGCTCTCAGTCTCACCAAAGATCGTTACTCGAACACCGACACCAGCCGGTCGGTGATCCACTTCCATTCGTTTCGCAGCCAGTCGCTGGTTACGAGTTTTCCGACGACTGAACCAAGAAGGGCGGCACCAAAGGGGCGCCATCCCTGCTTTCCGGTCTCCGCCTTCTTCTCAGAGCCGGTATTCGTATTTTCCTCCGATTTGTTGAGTTCCATTGTGCGATCTCCTGCCGGAAGGTCCGTTGGTCGCCCCACGGGATGGATGCACGGCGCATCCTCCGACGTTAACCATATTGGCGCTCTCCGACAGCGATGCAAGAACCTTTTGTTTTAAATGAGTTCGTCACCGATCCTCATGATTTACTAATCGAAATCACGCCTGTTTGTCGATCGCCATTTTTTTAAACCTCACGTCCCTTACTTGTAAAAGAATGCTGGACTGAAACACGTCTTTTAAAATGGGGCGTGGCAAACCTGCGTTCACCGTGAGATACCCTGCCTCCTGACCACCAAGTCGGCTCGGCGCCACCAGCTTGGCGCAGATCGGCAGGCGGCTCACGGTGTAAAAAGAGATTCGTCAACAAACACGATCGTCCGAGGTTACCTCCCGATACTTCGGATGAGTACTTAATCTGCCTAAATAAAGACTGGTCAGAAGATTTTTCCACGCTTGCACGGAAGCCCCAAGTGCAATCCGGCGAGTTATAAAAGCAACATCCCTTTCCGATTTTATATATGCGAATGGGCAATAAACGCTCATCCAAGATCTTCATTTTCTCCGCTTAACTTTCCGCTTAACTTTCCGCTTAACTTTCCGCTTAACTTTCCGCTTCGCTTTCGCCGCCATGCGTGGCTTCGCCATCGGCACGTCTTGCTGTTTGACTACATCGTTCCGTGCCAGGTCCTCTATCGTCAAATGATGGATCGTCCGCAGCGGTTCGCGAAAAATAGGAAGATGCTCCTTACTTGGCCGAGTCAACGAATTCCACTTGGGAAAATCGCGAACGCGTCTCACCCGCGCCCAGTTGGGGTGCCTCTGATGCGACGGCGGAGTGGCCGTCAAGTAATCCGCGATCACTGAATCCTTCGGCACTGGGTCTTCGTTCATTTGCTCCTTGTCAAATTGATCATATAGATCTGTGTGCTCGGCGCGAGGAATCATTACGACAAGACAATCGCTTGCAATCGGCCTGAAGGAGGTGTCGCCGATTTTCAACATAATGGCAGAATAGAACGGATAGCGTCGACTATGCAGCGTGGTTGCAAAAAGTCGGTGATTCACGCCGGGCCTACCTATGGTCTTGCGCTGAAGAAGGCCAAAAAGAACCTTGTCGTGATCAATAAAGATCGATCCAAAATACTTATTCCGTTCGGAGGTAACAAGTACAGCTTCCATATTGACGGAGTCGAAATATATCAGCTCACAGATTATCTCATGAGTTGCGACATTCGACCAGTCGTAATTTGCTTTTCTCGCCGCCGAAATCGATGCGGGAGGCCTCGTTGGTTTATATCGGCGGAAAATCTGATAAATGCCCGGCATAAGTATCGTCGGGCCAGAATGATACGGCCTCTTCCAGTTCTCGAATACGGTGTCAGCATAAGCCCTTCGGGGAGGGGTTTCGGCCTGCTTCTCTGCCACCGTGGGCTCTTCAAGATATCTTGCCAGGACGGGTTCCAGCCTATCAGCCAGCTCGGGATTCTGTTCTTTGAGATATTCCCTTACGTCACGACGGCGAGTGTTGAGTAGCGCCAGGGCGGCTCGTGCGACATGGGGCTGAGCTTTTCGGTCGATGGGATGCCTTCTGATCCAATTCAGGGCGGCGTTGTAGGTAAAACCGGCATCTGCTTCGAGCGGCCCTTCCGAGCCAGGTTGCTGCTGGCGTGCCAGTAGTGCGCCCGTTTCGAGCAATTTTTGCGCGGCGACCTTCGCACTTTGACATCCGAACAGCTTCTGAGTTGCGCGAATACAATCTCTCACATAGACGAAGTCGACTTCGTCTATCGAACTCGCGCCAGCAGATGTCATGAGGATTCTCAACCATTGAGGGCATGTTTCAAAAATTGCATCACGCTTTTTAAAAAGTGTCAACGCTCCTGCATTGCTCCCCCTCGAAGGAAGGCGGGGCTCATTCGGGATTTCGTACGTCGTTATCCCTCGGTCCGATGACCGACCCACCGCTTAGTTGCTTCATCGCACCCGCCCTTGAGGCCGGTGCGTCCGCGCCCTACCTTTCGCCGCAACCCCTCGAGCGGATCGCGGCATGCAGGCAGCCCTTCTTCCCGATCGCAGTGTCGTCAAGGTCGACGGCGCCGACGCGCGGCGTTTCCTCAACGGGCTTTTCACGTCCGAGATCGAGACGCTCGCTCCCCGTTCGGCGCGCTTTGCCGCGCTGCTCACGCCGCAGGGCAAAATCCTCGTCGACGGCATCGTGGCGGTCGTGCCGCCCGAGGACGGCACGGCGCTGTTCATCGATTGTCCGCGCGCGCTCGCGCCCGACCTCACGCGCCGGCTCAACTTCTACAAGCTGCGCGCCAAGCTCGTTATCGAGGACCTGTCGGAGACGCTTGGCATCCTCGCCGCGTGGGACGGCGCCGGCACCACCGAATACGGCCTCGTTTATCCCGACCCGCGGCTGCCGGCGCTTGGATTGCGGGTGATGCTCCCGCCCCACTTGGCCGAGGCGGCGGCGCGGGATCTCGGCGCGACTCTCGTCGACGGCGAAGCCTACGAGGCGCACCGGATCGCGCTCGGGATCCCACGCGGCGGCGTCGACTTTGCCTATGGCGACGCCTTCCCGCACGAGGCCGACATGGATCAGCTCAACGGTGTCGACTTCGAGAAGGGCTGCTACGTCGGCCAGGAGGTGGTCTCGCGCATCGAGCACCGCGCCCGCGCGCGCAGCCGCATCGTGCCGGTCGCCTATGACGAGTTCGCCCCGGAGGACGGCGTTCCGGTGATGGCGGGCGAGCGCGCGGTCGGCACCATGGGCTCGGCCGCACGCGGCCGCGGGCTTGCCATGCTGCGCCTCGACCGCACCGCCGAGGCACTGGCGGCCGGCGAGGCGCTATCCGCGGGCGGCGTCCCCATCCGCCTGGTCAAACCCGAGTGGGCGCGCTTTGCCTTCCCGGGCGAGGCGACGGCGGCGGAGTAAACGCCGGCCGGCCATCTTTCCGGGCGCGTTTGTTTTCTCACGATCGTATAAACATGCCTTGAGCGTCCCCGTCGGGATGTGTAGAGACCGCTCGCATGCCCAACCCCGCTCATCCTGACGGACGCAAGCGCTGCCCGTGGCCCGGGCTCGACCCGTTCTACGTCGCCTATCACGACGACGAATGGGGCGTGCCCGACTATGGCGATCGCGCGCTTTATGAGAAGCTCGTGCTCGACGGCTTTCAGGCCGGGCTGTCGTGGATCACGATCCTGCGCAAGCGGGAAAATTTCCGCCGCGCGTTCGACGGTTTCCGGCCGGAAATCATTGCGCGCTACGACAAGCGCAAGGTCGCCGCGCTGATGGCCGACGAAGGCATCGTGCGCAATCGCCTCAAGATCGAAGGCGCAATCCTTTCCGCGCGCGCCTATCTCGAGGTGATGGAAAAGGGGCCGGGGTTCTCGGCGCTGCTGTGGGGATTCCTCGACGGGAAGCCGAAAGTCAATCGCTTCCGCCGCCGCTCGCAAGTGCCGGCGGAGACGCCGCTGTCGCGGGCAATTTCAAAGGAACTGGCCGCGCGCGGATTCAAATTCTGCGGACCGACCATCGTCTACGCCTTCATGCAGGCGGTCGGCATGGTCAACGACCACCTCGTCACATGCTATCGCCACGGCGAACTCGCCAAGCGCAAGCGCGGGTGAGCGCGCGCGCCTGGCAGCGCATGCGTTCGGGCCGCAGGCTCGATCTGCTCGACCCCTCCCCACTCGACATCGAAATCGAGGACATCGCTCACGGATTGGCGCGGGTGGCGCGCTGGAACGGCCAAACCGGCGGCGCGCATATTTTCTCCGTCGCCCAGCACACGCTTCTGGTCGATACGATCCTGCGCCATCGCATGCCCAACGCGCTCGACCAACGCTTGCGGCTTGCCGTGTTGCTGCACGATGCCCCCGAATACGTGATCGGCGACATGATCACGCCGTTCAAGGCGGTGATCGGCGACGCCTATCGCGCCGTGGAACAACGCCTCCTTGCCGCGATTCACCTGCGCTTCGGCCTGCCGACCATGCTGCCGGCCGAGGTCACGCGGTTGATCAAGAGCGCCGATCGCGCGGCCGCTTATCTCGAGGCGACGCGGCTTGCCGGATTCAAGCCGGCGGAGGCGGGCCGCTTCTTCGGCCGGCCGCCGGCATTGCCGAGCCCGATCGAACGCGACTATTTGACGCCGTGGACCGCCGCACAGGCCCAATCGCGCTATCTCAAGCGCTTCGCCGAAGTCGCGCCGAAGTGACGGAGCAGTTGCGTTTCCCGCATGCTTCGAGCGATCACAAAACCCCTGTATGATGCCTCCCTTCTCTGGATGATTCCGCAATGATTCACGTGTGCTCCCTCGCGCGGCTTCATGCGACGGTCGAACAGACCGGCGCGCGCCGTGTCGTGACCTTGATGCGCGACGTTGAACTGGTGCGGCGCCCGCCCACCATCGATCATGCCGATCACCTGCTGCTGCGTCTCGATGACATCAGCGAGCCGATCTACGGGTACACGGTGCCGGGCGAAGAACATGTCGCCGAGCTGCTCACCTTCGTGCGCTCCTGGGACCGCGCCGCCCCGCTGGTCATCCATTGCTATGCCGGGGTGAGCCGCTCGACCGCCGGCGCCTTCGTGTCCGCTTGCGCGCTCAACCCGCGGCGCCCGGAGACCGAGATCGCGCGGGACATCCGCCGCCGCTCGCCCACCGCCACGCCCAACATCCGCATCGTCACGCTGGCGGACCGGATGCTCGGGCGCGAGGGCCGCATGGTGGCGGCCGTCGAGGCGATCGGGCGCGGCATCGAGTGTTACGAAGGCCACCCGTTCCGCCTCGATCTTATCTGATAAATGAGCAACGCGGTCCTTACGCCGATCGAAATCGGACTGACGGCCGCGATCGTCACCATGGAGGCGGACGCGCCGGCGATCCTGGTCGCGGGCGACAACGGTACCGGATCTGACCGATCCAAGGGCCTGCCGTTCGGCCCATTCGATCCGCTCGCCCACCACACGTTCGAAATCGGCCTGCGCGACTGGGTCGAAGCGCAAACCGGGCTGCGTGTCGGCTACGTCGAGCAACTCTACACCTTCGGCGATCGCGGCCGCCACGCGCTGCCGCGCGACACCGGCCCGCACGTCGTCTCGGTCGGCTATCTCGCGCTCATCCGCATGCCGGAGAATGTCGCCGCCGGCGCCGGGTTCGAGCCGTGGTACCGGTTCTTTCCCTGGGAAGACTGGCGCACCGCGCGCCCGTCGATCCTCGATGAAACCATCCTGCCGCTGCTGACCGAATGGGCGCGACGGTCGACCGGCCCGGAGCCGCGGCGCGCGCTTTCCCGGCGCGACCGGCTGCGCCTGTGCTTCGGCGTCGAGGGCAGCCCGTGGGACGAAGAGAAGACGCTCGACCGCTACGAATTGCTCTACGAAGCGGGGCTGGTCGAAGAGGCGCGCCGCGATGGCCGGCCCGCGGCGCTTTCGCGCGCGGCGCTGCCGCCACTCGGGGAGTCGATGCGCTTCGACCACCGCCGCATTCTCGCGACCGCAATCGCGCGGCTGCGCGCCAAGCTCAAATACCGCCCCGTCGTTTTCGAGTTGATGCCGGACGAGTTCACGCTCACTGCACTCCAGCGCACGGTCGAGGCGATTTCCGGCCGGCTCGTACACAAACAGAATTTCCGGCGCCTGGTGGAGTCGACCGCGCTGGTCGAACCGACCGGCGACACGTCGACGACGACCGGCGGGCGTCCCGCGGCGCTGTTCCGCTTCCGCCGCGAAGTGATCCAGGAGCGTCCGGCCACCGGCCTGCGGCTCGGCGCACGGGGCTAGGCGTGAACCGGTTTCCGCAGGAGCGCGACAAAGCAAAGACCTAGTGTGGCGGTTCAGAAGTCCGCATCATTCTTGCGGCGAGTCCGAGATGCGGACTTCTGAACCAAAGCCACACTAGGTCAATAAGTTGCTAGTGCCCTTCGATTCCGAAGTTCGCAAACGAGCGTGCCGCAGAATGATGCGAACTTCGGAATCGGGGCACTAGTGCTTTTGGTCCGAATCGCCGCGCACGGTAAGTTATTGCCGTCGTACCAACGGAGCCGGGTCCGTGGATGGGCTGATCACGCTCGCCGTTCTCATCGCGCTCGCCATTCCTCTAATGGCGCTGATCGCGCTCACGACCGCGGCGGGAGCGAAGTCGCGCGTCAATGCGCTTGAGCTGCGGCTGCGCGCGCTGGAACAGCGGTTGGCGCAAGGCGGGGCGGCGGCGGCCGCACCGGCCGCAGCCCCCGCGCCCACCCCACCTCAAGCTGCACCGGCGGCGCCCGCGCCGCTGGTGATCGAGCCAACAGCAGCACCCGCGGTAGAGCCGACCGCGGCCGAGGCGCCGTCACCGCCAGTACCGCCGAGTGCGCCGCCGCCCAGTATGCCGCCGCCCCCTCCGCGGCCGAGCTTCGAGGAGCGGTTCGGCACCCAGTGGGCGGTGTGGGCCGGCGGGCTCGCACTCGCGCTCGGCGGCTATTTCCTCGTCCAATATTCGATCGAGCAGGGCTGGTTCGGGCCCGGCGTGCGCATTTTCTGCGGCGTGCTGCTCGCCGTGGCGCTGCTCGTCGCCGGCGAATGGGCGCGCCGCACCGAGAATCTCTCAAGCCTCGTTCCGGTTTCCACCGCGCACATCCCGAGCATCCTCACGGCGGCCGGGACGGCCGTCGCCTATGCGACGGTGTACGCCGCCTACGCGCTGTACGACTTCCTCGGGCCGGCGGCCGCATTCGTGCTGCTCGGCATCGTGGCGCTGGCGACCCTCGCGGCGGCGCTGCTGCACGGGCCGGCGCTCGCCGGATTAGGATTGGTCGGCGCCTACGTCGCGCCGCTTCTCGTTTCGACCAACCAGCCAAATTATTTGGCGCTTTACCTCTATCTCGCCGTCGTGAGCGGAGCGAGTTTCGCGCTCGCGCGCATGCGCCTGTGGCGCTGGCTGGCGATCACGTCGGTCGTGTTCGGGACGCTGTGGATGTTCCCCGGCATCGAACAGACGGCGAACTCGGTGCTGCTGCCGCACGCCTTCCACGCCGCCGTCGGGTTCGTACTCGCCGCCGTGCTGATCGTCTCCGGATTCCTCTACGGCCCGAACGCGGAGCCCGGCCGTATCGACGCCATCTCGTCGGGCGCGCTCGCCGTCTATTTGTTTGCTTGCGCCATGCTGGTCTTCGCCAGCGACCACGACGCGGTGGCGCTTATCACCTTCGCGCTGCTCACGGCCGGTGCGATTGCGATCGCCTGGCGCACCGACGCGGCCGTCGCCGCCGTGCCGGCAGGCGCCGTGCTCGTCATCCTGGTGCTTGCCGCCTGGTCGGTCGATCTGCGCGTCGAGCACCTGATCGCGCCCGCGGGCCCGATGGCCGGAGCCGTGCCCGAACCGGCACGCGCCGCCTTCGGCTCGCATCTCGTATTCGGCGGCGTTCTCGCGATCCTGTTCGCCGGCAGCGCCTTCCTGGCGCAGGGCCATTCCGAGCAACCTGTCCCGCCGATCCTGTGGGCGGCCTCCGGCGTGGCGGCGCCGCTCGGGATTCTCATCGCGCTCTACTATCGCATCGCCGAGTTCGATCGCTCGGTGCCCTTCGCGGTGATCGCGCTGCTCGTTGCCGGCGCCGGCGCATGGGTGGTGGAAATCCTCGACCGGCGACCGCGCCGGCCCGGCCTCCCTTCAGCCGCTGCGATTTTCGCCGCCGGTGCGATCGCAGCGCTGGCGCTCATGCTGACGTTCTCACTCGAAAAAGGCTGGCTCACCGTCGGCCTCGCCCTCATGGTGCCGGGCATCGCGTGGGTCTCGCTCAAGCGCCCGCTGCCGTTGCTGCGCTGGGCCGCGGCAGCGGGCGTCGTGCTGGTGCTGGCGCCCATCGGCTGGGAGCCGCGCATCGTCGGCGACGACGTCGGCACGACGGCGATTTTCAACTGGCTGCTCTACGGCTACGGCGTGCCGGCCGCGTCGTTCTGGTTCGCCGGTTATCTGCTGCGCCAGCGCGCCGACGACATGCCGTGCCGCACGGTCGAATCGGGCGCGATCCTGTTCACCGTGCTCCTCGTCTTCCTCCAAATCCGTCACTTCATGAACGACGGCGACGTTTATCGATCGACCGGCGGCCTCGGCGAAGTGGCGCTGCAGGTCTCGGCGGCCCTGGCCATGGCGATCGGTCTCGAACGGCTGCGCGCGCGCACCGGCAGCATCGTGCACGACGTGGGCGCGCTCATTCTCGCCGCGCTGGCGCTCGGCGGGATCGTGTTCGGCCTGTGGGGCTTCGAGAACCCGCTCGTGACCTCGCGTCCGGTCGGCGGGCCCTTCGTGAATCTCATCCTGCTCGGCTACGGCCTGCCCGCCGTGCTCGCCGCGATCCTCGCGCTCATCGCACGCACAACGCGTCCGTATGCCTATCGGGTCGTCGCCGCCGTCGCCGCGGTCGGACTCGCGCTCGCTTATCTCTCGCTCGAAGTGACGACGCTCTATCACGGGCCGGTGCTCACGCGCGGGCCCACCAGCAACGCCGAGCAATATACCTACTCGGCGGTGTGGCTTGCCTTCGGCGTGCTGCTGCTCCTCGCCGGCTTATTCCTGCGCTCGCAGCCGGCGCGGCTCGCCTCGGCGGCGGTCGTGCTCATCACTGTCGGCAAGGTCTTTCTGCTCGACCTCGCGGTGCTCGAAGGCGCCTTCCGCGCCCTCTCCTTCATCGGCCTCGGCCTCGTATTGGTCGGGATCGGCTGGCTTTACCAGCGGCTGCTGTTTCCGCGGCGGCCCGCGGCGGCCGCCGCGCCGGCAGCGTGAGGCCCCGCTGTTTCGTCGGCGACCCGGTAGCTCTTAGTCTTTGTCTTCCGGCTCGCCGATGTGGTGCTGGGCATAGAGCTCGAGGCCGAGCTTGGCGACCAGATCGAGCTGAGTCTCGAGGAAGTCGATGTGGCTTTCCTCGTCCGCCATGAGCTTCTCGAACAGGTCGCGGGTGACGTAATCCTTGACCGAGTGACAATAGGTGGCGGCTTCCTGGTAGAGCGCACGCGCCGACAGTTCGGCGGCGAGATCGCAGTCGAGGACTTCCTTCACGGTCTGCCCGATGTGGAGCGGATCGAGCACCTGCATGTTGGGAAATCCGTCGAGAAAGATGATGCGCTCGACGAGCTTGTCGGCGTGCTGCATCTCCTCGATGGATTCCTTGCGCCACTGTTTGGCGAGGTCGCGATAGCCCCAGTTTTCGAGCAGGCGGTAATGCAGCCAATACTGGTTGACCGCGGTCAACTCGTGCCGCAGGCCCCTGTTGAGAAAATCGATGACGCCCGGGTCGCCGCGCATGCTCTGCTCCGTGTCCTGAAACATCTTCGTCCCCTGCCGACGCTGCGGCAAGGGCGCTTTCGGCGATTTAAGGCAGCTGGAGGTTAGGCGCCGCTGTCACGCGGACAGGCCGCCGCGCACGCGCCGAGCGCCTCGTCCATGATCCGCCGGATCGTGGTGGCGCAGCGTCCGCATTGCGGACTGCAACCGAGACAGCCGTAGACCTGACCGGCGGTGCGTGGGGCGGCAGCGCCCGAAACCGCGGTGCGAACCGCGTCGTCGCTGAGCACGTTACAGGAGCAGATGATCATTGCAGCAGGCGGGACCCGGACCAAACAGACCGGCGATCGATACGGCACCCGCAAGCCAAAAGCAAAGGGAAAAATGCACTTTACAGCGCTTCTAATCTGTAGCGTGAAACCGTTCTAATCTAGCGGATGGGGAATACCGAATGGCGAATGGTAAGCAACCCTCCGTTCGCTATTCGCTATTCGACGATTTTTCCGCGGTCGCGGTCGGAGCCGCCCGCGCCGGCGCGGCCGAAGTGCGGATGAAATCGCTGCGGGCGCGGCGGGTGAAACTGCAAGACGCGAAACCCAGCCCGGTCAGGCTGCCACGGAAACTGTACTCGTCGATCTTCACGAGATCGAAGCATGGCTCGAACGAGGAGCCCTTGAGGGACGCGCACCAGTTCTGGCCTTTGACCCGCAGCGTCCCGGCCGGCAGGTTGACATAGCGCAACGCCCCGGCGCCGCCGAAGCGGACGATGCCGATGACCGACCCGTCGTGCTGGATGCGACCGGTCCCGGCCGTGCCCTCGAAACAGCGGAATGAATAGAGCTTGCCGGCGATGAAGCGCTTGGCCTCATCGGTCCGCATTTCTCCGGCGGAGACCAGCCCTGCGGCGAGGACCCCGGCCGCCGCCGCGGCAAGCATCGCGGCGAAGCGCATGAGCTTCACGGTTTAAACCCCCTGTTAACCCTAGCCTCGACCAAGCATGCCTGACGATCGTGGAAAAATCCTGAACGCGTTTACCCAATCTTGACCACGATTCGACCGCGCACCCGCCCCTCGAGGATGGCCGAGCCGAAGTCCTGCACCTGCCCCAGGCCGACTTCGCTCGTCATCGCCGCCAGTTTGCCCCGATCGAGGTCAGAAGCCAAGCGATTCCAAGCCTCTCGGCGCCTTTGCAGCGCACACATCACGGAATCGATGCCCAAAAGACACACCCCACGCAGAATGAAGGGGGCGACGCTGGTCGGCAGGTCCATCCCGCCCGCCAGGCCGCAGGCTGCCACGGCGCCGCCATAACTTGTCATGGAGAGAACGTTGGCCAGCGTGGTCGAGCCGACCGTATCGATTCCCCCCGCCCAGCGCTCCCGGCCGAGCGCTCTCGGCGCCCCGGTTAGTTCGGCGCGTTCGATGATTTCGCTCGCTCCGAGATCCCGCAGGTACTCCACCTCCTGCGGCCGGCCGGTCGAGGCGATGACGCGATAGCCGAGCTTGGCGAGGACCGCGATCGCGACGGAACCGACCCCACCGGCCGCCCCGGTCACAACCACCGCGCCGCGATCGGGGGTGAGCCCCTGGTGTTCGAGCGCCATGACGGCGAGCATCGCGGTATATCCCGCGGTGCCGATCGCCATGGCGTCGCGGCCGCTCATGCCGGCGGGCAGCGGCACCAGCCAGTCGCCCTTGACCCGCGCCTTTTCCGCGTAGGACCCGAGATGGGTTTCGCCCAAGCCGAAACCGTCGAGGATGACCTGATCGCCCGGCTTCCACGCGGGATTGGACGAAGTCTCGACCGTGCCGGCGAGATCGATGCCGGGGATCATCGGAAAGCGGCGCACCACCGGCGCCTTGCCGGTGAGCGCGAGGCCATCCTTGTAGTTGATGGTCGACCACGCAACCTTCACCGTGACGTCGCCGTCCATGAGGTCCTTCTCGTCGAAGTCGACGAGCGCGACGCTCTGGCCTTTCTCCGCCTTGTCGATCCGGATCGCTTTGAAGGTTGCCATGGTCGCCTCCTGTCGCAACGGCGCAGCGGATTAGAGCATGATCCCGAAAAGTGGGAACCGGTTTCCCGCCTGCGCGAAGCCCTTAGCACGCTTGGTCGTTTGGCTTGATGCTTCGGCGGGCGAAGGCAGGTCGGAAAGGATCATGCTCCAGCAAAGAAGCTGGCGCCCGGACGGATCGGCTGCACGTCTCGCCTTCGCGTGCTATGCCAGTTTCACGACGCACGAAGAAAAGGTGGAGGAAGAGCAATGGGAGCGAGGATTGCGATTGTCGGCACCGGCGCGGTCGGCGGCTATGCGGGAGCCCACATGGCGAAAGCCGGCGAGGACGTGGTCTTCGTCGACTTCTGGCCCGAGAACGTCGAGGCGATGCGCACGAAAGGACTGCGCATCAGCCACCTGCGCGATGTCCCTGAGTTCACCACGCCGGCGCGCGCGCTGCACGTGACCGAACTGCAGGCGCTCGCGAAGGAAAAGCCGATCGACATCGCCTTCGTGTGCACGAAATCCTACGACACGGGCTGGGCAACCGCGATGATCCGCCAGTACCTCGCGCCCGGCGGCTACGTCGTGTCGCTGCAGAACTGCATGAACGAGGAGACGATCGCCGGCGTGGTCGGGTGGGGCAAGACGCTCGGCTCGATCGCGAGTTCGATCACCGTCGAATTATGCGAACCGGGTCACGTGCGCCGCGCCGGCGGCAAGCACGGCGACGCCCATACGGTGTTCCGCGTCGGCGAGGTGCACGGCATCGAGACCGACCGCGCGCGCGACGTCTGCCGCCTGCTGGCGCACGCGGACTCCGCCAAGGTGACCGGAAACTTGTGGGGCGAGCGCTGGTCGAAGCTCGTTATTAACGCCATGGGCAACGGGATGTCGGCCTCGACCGGCCTCATCTCCCGCGACATATTGCTCGACGACGGGCTGCGCCACTTTGGCGCCCGGCTCGGCAGCGAGGCGATCCGCGTCGGCCAGGCGCTCGGCTACGCACTCGAGGAGATCTATCACCTCGACCCGGAAATCATCGCGCGCGCCGGCGAAGGCGACGTAACGGCGAAGCGCACCTACGACGACCATCGCATTGCGGAGGCCAAGAAGCCCGGCGGCGGCGCGCACCGCCCGTCCATGGGTCAGGACATGGTCAAGGGCCGGCGGACCGAAATCGAGTTCCTCAACGGGCTCGTCGTCGGCAAAGGCAAGGAACTCGGCATGTCGACGCCGGCGAACGCGGCGCTCACCGAAATCGTCAAGCGCGTCGAGAGGGGCGAGCTCAAGCCCGACAAGCGCCATATCCTCGAGCTGCGATTGAACTGATAATTACACCCGCGCGCCCGCGGATCCCTGCCATGCGACGGATGACAATGGGCTTCAATGCCCACCGAAGTGAATCTGCCGCAAACTGGGTACGGCGGCAATCGAGCGTCGATCCTTGAGATCGACCTCCAGGCGGGCGCCGCGGCGCGCGAAGCGGTAGCTTTTTCCGGTGACCGGTCCGACCACTGTCAATGCGGTCGGACCGACATACTCGAAAAACACTCTCGTTTGCCTAGCGACCGGCGTCGCGAAGACCTTCGACGCTGTGGAAGGCCCGGCGCTCACTTGCGTTATCCCCGATTGACGCATCTTGCCGCAGCAACTCATTCGCCTTCTCCTCATCCTCGATGTAATGCGCCTGCGGAAGCGAAGCATTCCCATGCGCCGTCATGCGCTCCAGAAGGATGGCGCCCGCAGACAGCGCCAGCCAAACCAACGCAAGTTCGATCCAACCGACGGCGATGATCGCCGCGAACGGCGCGGCGACCACGAGGCTCAAACAGTTGAAACAGTCGAGAAGGTCGCCGAGCAGACCTTCCCCGCAGGCGTTGCGCAGGCGGACCAAAATCCCCGCCGGGCCGTCCTCGGCGTTGAGCAGGTGCGTGACCCGCCAGACGCCGAGAACGCCGAGGAGGAACCAATAGAACGCCATCGCGGACAACTCACTGGCGGCGCTACGGCGCCGGACACGGGTTGACGATCGTAAAGCTCTGTTCGCTCAGGTTGTACTGGTTCCAGTAGCTCCCGTCGCAACCCGTGATCGTCCGCTTATGCGCGTAGAGCTGCAAGAGATACGCGCAGGTCTCCGGAAACGCCTCCGTCGCCGGCACAGTCAGTCGGATCGCCCCGCCCGTCCACCACGGCGCTGTGGCGCCCTGAAGCACGAGCGCCGAGCCATAATCGGGTCCGACCTGGGCCGCGGCCGGACACCATGCGGGCGGAAGCGGGCTCGGTGACAGGCTCACCCCCGACGCCACCCCCACAGGGGGCTCCGACACCAGAGGGACGGTCAGGCTCGCCCCGTAATCGAGGGCCAGCGTGAAATACGCGAGATAGCCGTCGGGGTCGAAGGCCGCGAAATCGACTACGAGCTGATCCGTGTCGACGATGCAGACGTTGGCGCACGGCCCGATCGGCGTCGTCGAGCCGTCCTTGTGCAAGATCGCGACGTTCAGGATCGCGGTCTCCGGCTGCCCCGTGCAAACATGGACGGTTCCCGGTCCGCAATGGAGACCGTTCGGATCGGCGGGCGCCGCCGTGACGGTCTGGTTGTCGATGGTAATCGCGAACCAGTTGTCGACGCCGTTCGTCCCGCAGGCCGGCAAAATCCGCGGGTTCGTGAGATTCCCGGCATAACCCGGCCGGGTCCAGCCGCGAATCTGCAGGAAGTAGGTTCCGTTCGGCAGTGTGTGCGCGGTGTTGAACATCGCCAGCAACCCATACGACACCGCGTCCCAGAGTTGCGGTCCATGGTTGGCCTCGTAATGGGAGATGGTCTCGATTACGAGATGATCCGTGGTCCCGTCGCTGATCGTCGTCGCCGGGAACGGGACGGGCACCCAATGCGGGAATACGAAGACCTGCCGGCCGAACCCGCCGAATGCGCCCGGAGCCGTTAAAGGCACATAAGGAATCGGGGTGGGCGGCGTCGGCAGCGGAGTCGACGGGGTCGCCAGACCCGCCTCGTAGTAGAGGAGTTCGTAATAGTCGACGTGTGCCAGATCGCCGATGCCTCCCTCGAGCGACGCGGAGCCCGCATAGGGCCGATCAGCGCCGTAACTCAGCGAGGCGCCGAGGCCGGGGTTGAGAAGCCCGATGAAATTGGTCGGGTTCGGCAGCGCGATGGCAGGAGCGCCCAGGTTGCCGCCGATCGAGCCGACGTTGTCGAGGCAGATGTCGCTCGGCAGCAAACAATCGCCCTCGGGACAGTTGACGGTCGTGCAACTTGCGACGCAGCACGCCTGATCGTTGGCGACAAGCGTCACGTCGAGATTCGTCGGAATGTCCCAGCGGGTCTGCGAGATCGTCTCATTGACGATCGTCACTGTTTGTCCGCCGCAGGTCTGTGTGACCTGGAAAATGATATCGGCATCACAGTCCCACCACGGCTGCCACGGCCACCAGGGCCACAGGCGCAGCCTCTCGAACTCAGCCGCGGAAGGAAGCGCCGCCAACAGCTCCCCGCGCAGCGCCTCGAGACTCGACGGGTCGAAGCGGCCGCTCGCCGCGGCGGACCGGCGCTTCGATAGCGCTGCCGGCGTTTGTCGCTGGGATCGCAGGCTCGTGGCGGAGTCCGAAAGAAGTTGGTGGAACACAGCCAAACTTGGCTTCGGGCTCGGGGTCGGGAGGCGACGGAACCGCGGATCGTCGCGCAGCAGCGCGCCGATGCGCCGAGCAAGCTCGGGCTCGAGCAGCCACGCCCGGTTCTCCCACCACCACCATGGCCACCAACCGCAGCAGCGCGTGAAATCGATCTCAAATGCACCGTTGACGTCAGTGGTGACGCAACCGACCTGGTCCTTCGACCACCACCACCACCAATAGTCCACGTCGTAAGCGCACACCGTTGCGCCGGCAACCGGGTTCCCGTCGGCGCAGACAATGCGACCCGTGATCTTGAAATCGCGACACCACCAAAACCACCAACGCCAATAGTATGGAGCAATGGCGATCGGGCCGACGGTCAGCTCCCGGCTCCCCGCCCACCGTCGGGACGGAACATCGACGGCAAGTGTTTGGAGACCCCGCATTTGATCCGTCGTTGCCTTTTCGGGTCCGACAACGACTCGCAAGTGACCGGGCGGGTCCTTGAACGTGAAGCGAGCGCGGCCTTCGCCGGCGGCATTGATGGAAACCCGCTGCTCGCTCGCTTCTCCGTTCGCCCGATACGCGACGACTTTCACCGCGTGATCCGCTTTTCGATCCTTCACGCCCGACGCGTCGAGCGTCACCGTCAATGTGTGAGCGTTCTCCGTTGATGCTGGCATTGTCTCTCTCCCATGAATATGAACTGTCCATTGGCGATCAATTCAGCTGAACTCGACGGATTGTGCGTATACGACCGTGTCGTCGGTATCAGCTGCAGCACCGGCAGACTTACGAAACCGCCCGGCGACAAATACGCCGGGCGCACGACGTTATTGGCCCACGGCAAAGGAACAATGGGTTGCGCGTTCCGGCGACCCGTTGTTTTAATGAATACAACTACACCTTGGGAGGCGACTCATGTGTGAGCTATTTCACAGACGGGCAGATTTGTGCCTCGCCAGCCGCGAGATCGATGTGCGGCTCGGCCGTGCCCTAAATTTTGAAGTTTTGCAGGATCGGCCACGGGCGCGAGCGCATGCGGGTGATCGCGCGCATCATTTGTTTGACCGACGCGGTGGGCACGCGCGCCTGTGCGCTCCGCGCTTCGATGCGCTTAGATTAGCCTACCCTACGCCGTCACCGCGGCCGTGCGCGCGACCGGCTTCTCGACGATCGGCAGGTTGATCACCGCCGAGAGCAGGCCGAACAGCACCGAAAGCCACCACACGGAATTGTAGGAGCCAGTGCGCTCGAAGGCGATGCCGCCGAGCCACACGCCGAGGAAGCCGCCGACCTGGTGGCTGAAGAAGGCAAAGCCGAACAGCATGGTAAGCCAGCGCGTGCCGAACATCAGCGCCACCAGCGCGGAGGTCGGCGGCACGGTCGAAAGCCAGAGCAGCCCGGTCACCGCGCCGAACAGATAGGTCGCGAGCGGCGATGCCGGCACGCTGATGAAGGCGATGACGGCCAGCGCGCGGGCGAGATAGATCACCGAGAGGATGTAGCGCTTGGGCATCCGGTTGCCGAGCCAACCGGCCGAGAGCGACCCGATGATGTTGAAAATGCCGATGATCGCGAGCGTCCAGCCGCCGACTTCGTTGGATAAGCCGCGGTCGATCAAATAGGACGGCAGGTGCACGGTGACGAAAGCGAGCTGGAAGCCGCAGGTGAAGAAGCCAAGCACGAGCAGCACGTAGCTGCGATGCCCGAACGCCTCGGCGAGCGCCTGGCGCAGCGATTGGGATTCAGGCGCGGGTGTCGGCGCGGCGGGCGCCGCGCTGCGTCCGGTCGCGAGCGCAAGCGAGAGCGGCAGCACGACGAGCAGGCTTAGTCCGAAAATGACGAGCGTCTCCTGCCAGCCGACGACGCCCATCAGCATCACGGCGACGGGCGAGTATAAGAACTGCCCGAACGAACCGGCGGCGGTGCCGGCCCCGAAGGCAAGCGAGCGCCAGTTCTCCGGCAAGATTTTGCCGAATGCGCCAAGCACCACCGTGAAGGCGCAGCCCGACAGGCCGAAGCCGATGAGAAGCCCAGCGGAGAGTTCGAGCACGGCGGCGTTGCTCGCATACGCCATCACGACGAGCCCGGCGCCATAGAGCAGCGCGCCGACGCTGAGCACGCGGTTGGCGCCGTAACGATCGGCGATGGCTCCCGCGAACGGCTGGCCGAGGCCCCACAGCAGGTTCTGCACGGCGAGCGCGAGCGCGAACACGTCGCGGCCCCAGCCGTTCGCCTGGGACAATGGAGTGAGGAAGAAGCCGAGGGTCGAACGCGGGCCGAAGGTCATCATGCCGATGAGACAGCCGCACACGGCGATCACCGCCGGCGTCCGCCACGTCGTTCGTTGCGCCAAGGCCGGGGGCATGAGCATCGCAATATTTCCCTGCGAGGGATGGGTCAGGCTCACTGACATATCGGAGCCTGTCGCCGCGCGAAAATGAAACGTTCTGATGCGTGAGATGAGCGCGGTACATCGATGACCCGCCCTGTATGTTTCCCGCTGGAGCCATGCTCGGCGGGGCTAGCGTCCCCGCCAGAAAGGTGTTATATGTGATTTGCTCGAAGTGAGGATAACTGCCGCCGGCTCAGGCCGGTTCTTTTAGTACCGAGATATGCTCAAACTGAGCATATCATAGGAGACTGCCAATGCCCATCCTCGAAGCTCTGGGGCCGTCGCCCCGCCGCAGCCCGCCACCCGTTCCCGCCGCGGGCCGCTCCGCCGCCGCCCGCCGGCTCGGCGTGTTGCCGATGCCCTCGCTCGAATGGAACGAGAGCGTCGCCCGCGAGACCGCGCATTTCTACGAGCGCATCAAGGCGGTGGTTCCCGCGGTCGAGTGGCCGTTCTTCGCGCCTTACGTGAAGGCGATCAACGAGCTCAAGCGCGAGCGCAACGCGGTCATCCTGGCGCATAATTATCAGACGCCGGAAATCTACAACTGCGTCGCCGACGTGGTCGGCGATTCGCTCCAGCTCGCGCGCGAGGCGACAAAGGCGGACGCCGACGTGATCGTGCAGTGCGGGGTGCACTTCATGGCCGAGACCGCCAAAATCCTAAATCCCGACAAGGTGGTGCTGATCCCCGACGTGAAGGCGGGCTGTTCGCTCGCCGAGGCGATCACCGCCGACGACGTGCGGCTGCTGCGCGCGCGCTTTCCCGGCGTGCCGGTCGTCACCTACGTGAACACCTCGGCGGAAGTGAAGGCGGAAAGCGACATCTGCTGCACCTCGTCGAACGCGGTCGAGGTGGTGGAGAGCCTGGGCGCCGAGCGCGTGATCTTCCTGCCCGACGAATATCTCGCCAAATACGTCGCCTCGCAGACCGACGTGAAAATCATCGCCTGGAAGGGCCACTGCGAAGTGCACGAGCGTTTCACCGGGGACGAATTGCGCGGCTATCGCGAGACCGACCCCGGCCTGATGATCATCGCCCATCCGGAATGCCCGCCCGACGTACTGGCGGAAGCGGACTTCACCGGCTCGACCGCCAAGATGATCGACTGGGTGCGTGAGCGAAAACCGAAGCGCGTCGTCATGGTCACCGAATGCTCGATGGCCGACAACGTGCAGGCCGAGTTGCCCGACGTAGCGTTCGTCAAGCCGTGCAATCTTTGTCCGCACATGAAGCGGATCACGCTGCCGAAGATTCTCGACAGCCTGGTTTATCTCAAAGAAGAGGTCACGGTCGATCCGGCGGTCGCCGCCAAGGCGCGCCGCGCGGTCGAGCGCATGGTGCACCTCACATGCTGAAGCGCACGCCCTCTCAGGAGCGCGCCCACCCTCCCCTGGAGGGGGAGGATCGCGCGCGCAGCGCGCGGGGTGGGGTGACGCCGCTGGCATCGCCAAAGAGTCACCCCCACCCGACGCCGCGCCAAGGCGCGGCGTCGACCTCCCCCCTCCAGGGGGAGGTAAGAAGCCTCATCGCCCCGGACGCCTTCCTCTCGCCGCTCGAGATCGACGCCGTGGTCGAGCGCGCGCTCGCCGAAGATCTCGGTCGCGCCGGCGACGTAACCTCCGTTGCGACCGTGCCGGCCGACGCGACCGCGCGGGCGATCGTGGTGGCGCGTGCCGCCGGCACCATCGCCGGCCTGCCGCTCGTCGCCGCGACCGTGCGGCGGCTCGCGCCTGAGGTTGAGATTATTGCCGAGGCGAGAGATAGCGCCGCGGTCGACGCAGGAACGCCGCTTATGCGCATTGCCGGGCCGGCGCGCGCGATCCTCGCCGCCGAACGCGTCGCGCTCAATTTCCTCGGCCATCTGTCGGGCATCGCCACGGCGACCGCTGTTTACGTGCGCGCTGTCGCCCATACCAACGCGCGCATCTGCTGCACGC
>Ga0210408_10000566_pt1 | contig 45991 bp, 45 predicted proteins | sample IncBWH4MmetaG_FD_155471 | JGI IMG/M metagenome (GOLD analysis project Ga0210408, IMG submission 155471) | Forest soil microbial communities from Barre Woods Harvard Forest LTER site, Petersham, Massachusetts, United States - Inc-BW-H-4-M | ecosystem: Environmental > Terrestrial > Soil >...
GCTGAGCGTGGCGATGCAGAAGTTCGACCCCTACATCAACGTCGACCCCGGCACGATGTCGCCGTATCAGCACGGCGAGGTGTTCGTCACCGAGGACGGCGCCGAGACCGATCTGGACCTCGGCCACTACGAGCGGTTCACCGACGCCAATACCAGCCGCGCGTCCAACGTCACCGCAGGCGGGGTGTACGACACCGTCATCCGCCGCGAGCGCCGCGGCGACTACCTCGGGGGAACCGTGCAGGTGGTGCCGCACATCACCGACGAGATCAAGCAGCGGGTCGCGCTGATCGCGGAGTCCAGCGACGTGGATGTCGTCATCACCGAGATCGGCGGCACCGTCGGGGATATCGAGTCGCTGCCGTTCCTGGAGGCGATCCGTCAGTTCCCCGTCGACGTCGGGCGGCGGCGGTGCATGTACATCCACCTGACCCTCGTCCCCTACATCGGGCACGCGGGCGAGCTGAAGACAAAGCCGACCCAGCACTCCGTTAACGAGCTGCGGCGCATCGGCATCGCCCCGGATATGCTGATGTGCCGCTCCGAGGGGCCGCTGTCGGGCGAGATCCGCAAGAAGATCGCGCTGTTCGCGAGCCTGCCGATGGACGCCGTCGCGAGCGCTCGCGACGTGGATGACATTTACAAGGTGCCACTCGTGTTCGCCGATCAGGGCGTGGACGACTTCATCCTCGACCACTTCGGCATGCAGGCGCCCCCCCCGGAGCTGGGGAGCTGGCGCGAGCCGATCGAGCGGGCCGAGCGGGAGACTCGTGCGGTCACGATCGCGATCGTCGGCAAGTATGTCCAGCTCGCGGACGCCTACCTGTCGGTCTCCGAGGCGCTGCGCCACGCCGGCGCGCTGCAGGGCGGTAGCGTGCAAGTCGAGTGGGTCGACTCCGAGCACCTGGAGTCCCCCGACACCGATGCCGCGCGGCAGCTGGCGGCGGCAGACGGCATCCTCATTCCCGGCGGGTTCGGCGGGCGCGGGATCGAGGGCAAGATCGCGGCTGCTCGAATCGCGCGCGAGCAGGGCATCCCGTACCTCGGCATCTGCCTCGGCATGCAGGTCGCGGTGGCGGAGTTCGCGCGACACGTCGCCGGCATGGAGGGCGCCAACTCGACCGAGTTCGACCTGGAGACGCCTTACCCCGTGATCGACCTGCTGCCCGAGCAGAAGGAGGTCGCCGATCTCGGCGGCACGATGCGCCTCGGCGCGGACCCGATCAAGCTCCACGAGGGCACCCGCGCGCGCGAGATCTACGGCGAAGCGGTCGTGTACGAGCGCCATCGTCACCGCTACGAGGTCAACAACCTGCTGCGCAAGCGGTTGCAGGCCGCTGGATTGACGGTGTCCGGCACCTCGCCCGACGATCGGCTCGTGGAGACGATCGAGCTGGCGGACCACCCGTTTTTCGTGGCCTCTCAATTTCATCCCGAGTTCAAGTCCCGCCCGCAGCGCCCCGCGCCGCTGTTCGCGGAGTTCGTCGCCGCGGCGCTCACGCGGGCGGGGGATGGCTCCGACGTCGTTGAGACCACGGGTGGCGACGAGGAGATCGTCGTCCGCACGAGCGAGGCCCCAACGCCCGCCGTCCGGTCGTGAGCAGCCGACTGTCAGGTGGCGCTCAAGCCGGTGCGACCGCGCCGAGCGCACCAGCCGTGTTGCGAGTGGAGGCGGTGTTTCACGATGTCGCGGCGGAGCAGTCGGACATGATCGCGGCCGAGCTGATCGCTCGCGCGCACGAGCTGGCCAACCTGCCCGAGTGCGCATGTGACGTCGACGTTAACGTTCAGCAGTCCCCGCCTGAGAGCAATGGCGCTCGCGGCAGCGGCGCCCTGTAGCTTGCGGCGAGCATGTTGAGGACCCCATGCTGAAGCTCCGCCGCGCCACCGTCACCGACGCCGGTCCACCCGACGGGCCCGAGCAGGATCTCGTCGTTGAGATGGACGGCCATCGCCTGCGCCCGGCGATCGCCGACGTCGCGCTCGTCGGCGCGGCGCAGGCGGGAGACGAGGTGATCGTCAACGCCCAGGCGCTCGACCTCGGGCTGGGGTCGGGCGGGTTCGACGTCGTGCACGTCAACCTCACGCGGGGGTTGGGGGGTGATGGAGCGCCGGGAGCGCACGTGATGAAGCTCAACTACACAAGCCTCCAGCACGCCGTTCGTCCAGTCGAGCGCGAGCGGCCTATGAGCCTGCCCCTGAGCCAACCCGTCGCGGTGCTCGCGCTGCACGGCCAGCTGGCGCCGGTCGTGTGGGCGTTCGCGCGGGCCGTTCCCGACGGTCGCCTCGGCTACGTGCAGACCGAGGGCGGGGCGCTCCCCGGCGGGCGCTCGCGCACCGTGCGCGCGCTGCGCGAGCGTGGGTTGCTCTCCGGGCATCTCACGGCGGGCGCCGCGTTCGGCGGTGAGGGCGAGGCGATCACGACGGCCGGGGCGCTGCACCACGGGCTGGACACGCTCGGCTGGGACGCCGTGGTGTGTGGGCCCGGACCGGGGATCGTGGGCTCGGACTCGCCGCTGGGCCACGGCGGGCTGTCGGCCCTGGACAGCGCGCACGCGGCGCTCGCGCTCGGCTGTGAGGCGCTGATCGTCGCCCGGATGTCCTCGGGCGATCCCCGCGCGCGCCATCGCGGCATCTCCCACCACACGCTCACCGTCCTCGACCTGCTGCTGGCGCCCGTCACGGTCGCGCTGCCGGCGGGAATGCGCTCGCCGGTCGGCGCCGATCTGCGCGCTGGTCTCGGTGCGGTGTTCGGGGGGGCGATGCCCAGCCGGCCCGGGTTGGAGCTCGACGTCGAGCGCCCCGCGCGCATCACCCGCCACGACTGGCGCCGCGCGATGGTCGACCTGCCCGCGTATGCCACCTCGGGGCTGTCCGCGCACACGATGGGCCGCGGCCTGGCTCAGGATCCGCTGTTCTTCGCCGCCGCGCTTGCCGCCGGCGCCGCGCTCGGCGAGCTCGTCGGGCAGTCATCCGCGGATGTGTCCGCCGGCGAGCAGGACGGGGGTGTCGCCGCCGAAGGCGGAGGTCTGCGAGCAGGAGCCGGACGGGAGGACGCGAAGCTCGGTATGTGAGCACCGCTGCCCCGTCGCCCGCGATCGGTGGGATCGAGCCGTTGGTGCTCGAATTCCTAGCCCACCTGGAGCTCGAGCGGGGACTGTCGCGCAACACGCTGCAGGCCTACCGTTCGGACCTGTTGCAGCTCGGGGAGTTCCTGCTCCGGCGCAACGTCGATCCGCTGCAAGCCAGGCACGGTGATCTCGCGGCGTTCCTGTCCGAGCTTGCCGTCGACGCTAAGCCTGAGCCCGTGGGCGGCGAGGGGGGATCGTCGCAGGCGTCGGGCACGGCGACCGTGCACACCGCCGTCTCCGCGGCCACCCTGCGGCGCAAGGCCGCGTGTCTGCGCTCGTTCTACCGGCACCTGCGCCGCGAGGGCACGATCACGCACGATCCCACCGCGGATCTGCGCGCGCCGCGCCGCACCCAGCGCCTGCCGGTGGCGCTCACGCGCGGGGAGGTGACGAGGTTGCTAGGCGAGCCCCGCGGGACCGGGCCGCTCGTCCTGCGTGACCGGGCGCTGCTGGAGCTGATGTACGCGTGCGGGCTGCGCGCCTCGGAGGCGACCGGCATGGAGCTGGGGGACATCGATCTCGAGGAGGGTGTGCTGCGCGCTCGCGGCAAGGGCGCCAAGGAGCGGATCGTCCCGATCGGCTCGAGCGCGATCGTCGCGACGCGCGCGTATCTGCAACGCGGGCGCCCAGCCCTGGTCGGCGTCCAGGTCCAGTCGCGGCTGCTGGTCAACTCCCGGGGCGGCGGGTTGACGCGCCAGGGGCTGTACAAGATCGTCCAGGGCTACGCACGTCGCGCCGGCCTCGATCGCAAGATGAGCCCGCACACGCTGCGCCACACGTTCGCCACCCACCTGCTCGCGGGGGGCTGTGATCTGCGCTCGCTGCAGGAGATGCTCGGTCACGCCGATTTGGCGACCACGCAGGTCTACACCCACCTGTCCGCGGAGCGCTTGAAGGACGTCTACTTCGACGCGCACCCGCGCGCCCGGCGCGGAGGCTGAGCTCGTCGGGAAGGTCCCTCGCGAGCGCCGATGGGGGAGGATGCGCGGGATGTCGTAAGAGAGGCCATGATCGGGTGATGAGCAAGCTCGGAGATCGACAGACGACGGGTGAGGAGGCGAGTCGTCGGGCGTTCGTGCTCGTGATCGACGCGTGCGGTGTCGGCGCGCTTCCGGACGCCGCCGATTACGGGGACGAGGGCACGAACACGCTGGCCCATGTGGCCGAGGCGGTCGGCCGGTTCGAGCTGCCTGCGCTCGCCTCGCTGGGCCTGGGATCGATCCTGTCGCTGGCCGGTGTGCCGCCGGCCATTGACCCGGCCATATACGGGCGACTGCACGCGCTCGGTCCCGGCAAGGACTCCACGGCGGGCCACTGGGAGCTGATGGGGGTGGTGCTCCAGAAGCCCCTGCCCACCTACCCGGACGGGTTCCCAGCGCCGGTGATCGCTCGCCTGCGGGCGGCGACGGGCCGCGAGATCGTCTGCAACTGCCCCTACAACGGCATCGCCGCGATCGACGACTACGGCGCCGAGCACCTGCGCACGGGGGCGCTGATCCTGTACACCTCCCAGGACTCGGTCCTGCAGCTGGCCGCACACGTCGAGCGAGTACCGATCGAGGAGCTGTATCGCGCGTGCGCCGCAGCCCGGGGCGAGATGACCGGCGAGCACGCCGTCGGCCGGGTGATCGCGCGACCGTTCACCGGCGAGCCGGGCGCGTTCGAGCGCACCGAGGGGCGTCGTGACTTCGCCCTGGCGCCGCCCTCGGGCGGCTATCTGCAGGAGCTTGTCGACGTGGATGTGCCGACGCACGGCGTCGGTAAGATCTCCGACCTGTTCGCGGGCGTCGGGATCGGCCGATCCCATCCGGGCTCGACCAACGCGCGCGCTCTGGCGAGCGCGCGCGGGCTGCTCGACGAGCTCGATCGGGGCCTGGTGTTCGTCAACCTGATCGAGACCGACCAGGTGTACGGGCATCGCAAGGATTCGTTCGGCTTTTACGAGGCTCTGCGCGCAATCGACGCCGAGCTGGGGGAGTGGCTGGGGCGCCTGCGCGACGAGGACCTGCTGATCGTGACGGCCGATCACGGCGTAGACCCGGCCCATGCAGGAACGGATCACACGCGCGAGTACGCGCCGCTGCTGGCGGTCACAGGAGCGATGCTCGCGGCACGCTCCGGCCGTGTCGCGGGCGGGCGGGCGGGTATGCGCCACGACGGTCCCCTGGCCGACGTCGGTGCCACGGTCCTGCGCTGGCTCACCGGACGCGACGCCGATGGCTTGCCGGGGCAATCGTTCCTGGCATGACCCGGGCACACGGGTCCTAGCCGGTCCGGCGTAGAGACACAATGTATGCATAAGCTGAGTCTCGATGCCCGAGCTGCCAGAGGTCGAGACGATCAGACGCCAGCTCGCGCCGCTGGTGGAGGGTCGCAGGCTGAAGCGCGTCGAGATCCTCGACCCGCGCTGGTCGCGCCCGCTCGCACCGCACGAGCTCGCCGATGCGATCCTCGGGCGGCGCGTGGAGCAGCTGGGACGCCGCGGCAAGTATCTGGTGTGGCACCTGTCCGATGACGTGCATCTGGCCCAACACCTGCGCATGACCGGGTCGGTGCTGTGCGAGCCCGACCCCGAGCCGGTACACACCCGCGTGCGCATCGAGCTGGGGCCTCTGCGGGCGCGACGGGCCACGGGCGCCGCCGGTGCGCCGGCGCGGCGGGATGGGCATAGTAGTCGTGGCGCAAGGCGCCTGGCGATCGTAGACCCGCGTCGGTTCGGCACCGGCGAGCTGCTGTTGGGCGAGCCCGCGCTGGAGGCGTTCTTTGCCGCGCGCCTCGGGTATGAGCCGTTTGACGAGCGGTTCACGCCCCAGCACCTGCGCTCGCTCGCGCGCGGGCGCAGCGCCCCGATCAAGGCGCTGCTGCTCGACCAACGGCGGATCGCGGGCGTCGGCAACATCTACGCCGACGAGGCGCTGTTCCGCGCGGGGGTTCACCCGCTGCGCCCGGCCGGGCGGCTGACGCGGGAGCAGTACATCCGCTTGTGCGAGACGATCGTGCAGGCGCTGACCGAAGGTATCGACGCACGCGGGGCCACGATCGACGACTTCCGCCACGTCGACGGCGTGCGTGGCTCGTTTCAGGACCGATTCCTCGTGCACCGGCGCGCCGGCGAGCCATGTCCGCGCTGCGGGACGACGATCGTGAAGATGATCGTCGCCGGACGAGGCACCTACGTGTGCGAGACCTGTCAGCCGCGGCCGCGGGCTCGGCGGGCGTAAAGGTCCGGCCCGGTCGGCCGGGTGCTCGCTCAGGCGGCGAGCATCTCCGCCAAGCGGCCGCTCTCCATGGCCGCCTGCATCTCGGCGAAGCCTCCAAGCAGCTTCCCGTCGATCAGCACCTGGGGAAACGTCATCATGCCTGTCCTGCTCGCGAGCTCCACGCGTCCCTGCGGGTCCTTGGACAGGTTGACCTCGGAGAACTCGACTCCATGCGCCTGCAACATGCCCTTGACCCGGGCGCAAAACGAGCACGGATCGGTGCTGTATATGGTGATCTCACTCATTACTTCACTAAATATAGCACCGGGTTGACGGCTTCCTGCAGGCACCGGGTACGTGCGTCGGCGAGTGCGCCGGGCGCGATCCTAGACTCGAAGGCGATGCCCGGACCTGTCAAGACGGAGGCGATCGTGCTGCGCTCATTGCGTTACGGCGAGGCCGATCGCATCCTGCACGTCTACACGCCCCAGCGCGGGAGGGTGAGCGCGATCGCCAAGGGAGTGCGTCGTGCGCGCAGCCGCTTCGGAGGGCGGCTGGAGCCGTTCTTCCGGCTGCAGCTCGATCTGCACGAAGGCCGCGGTGAGTTGCTCACAGTGACCGGCGCGCAGACCGTCGAGGCATATGCCCGCCTGCGCTCAGACGCCCGCGCGCTGGACGCAGCTGCGCGCGCGTGCGACGCCGTCGGGCGGCTGTTCGAGACCGGCGAGCCCCATCCGAACGTGTTCAACTTGCTCTGCCGGCGCCTGTCCCTGCTGGACGAGGGCGCCTCTGACGGCATACCCGCCGTCGCCAAGTCGCAGACGGCCGAGTTGGGGTCGTCCGATCCGCGCTCGGTCGAGGGATCGGCCGGCGGCCGGGCGGACGCGCTCGCGTTCAGGCTGAAGCTGATGCTCGCCGCCGGTCTCGCGCCACAGCTCGGAGCGTGTACAGGCTGTGGGGAGCGCGAGCACCTGGTCGGATTCTCCGGCGCGGCTGGAGGTGTCGTGTGCGGCGCGTGTGAGGCCACTTCGTTCCTGCTCGAACCGGACGCCTACCGGTTCATGACCGAGGCGCTCGGCCGGCCCCTGGCCGACGCTCCGACCGCTCCCGAGCCGGCGCTCGGCCAGGTGGAGCGCGCGATCTCCGAGACCTTGGAGCACCATGCCCACGTCCGGCTGATGCCGGCTGCGGCCGCTGGGGCGATCGCCTGATGGGGATCGCCACCGACCCCGACTCGGTCGCCGCGCGGTTCACGGCGCTCACGATCGCCCGCGAGGAGGCCTCGCTCTCGCCGCTGGCGGCGCGCTCGTACCCGGCGCTGCGCGCGCGCGAGGAGCCTGACTGCGCGCTGCGCACCCCGTTTCAACGCGACCGCGATCGGATCGTGCACAGCAAGGCGTTTCGCCGGCTCACCCACAAGACGCAGGTGTTCGTCGCGCCAGAGGGCGACCACTATCGCACGCGGCTGACGCACACGCTCGAGGTCACGACGATCTCGCGCACGGTCGCGCGCGCGCTCGGCCTGAACGAGGATCTGACCGAGGCGATCGGGCTCGGGCACGACCTCGGGCATCCGCCGTTCGGGCACATCGGCGAGGAGGTGCTCGACCGCTGCCTGCGTGAGCGCTTCGGCGGCGGCTTTCGCCACTACGAGCACTCGCTGCGTGTCGTCGATGAGCTCGAGCGCGACGGCATCGGGCTCAACCTGACAGAGCAGGTCCGGGACGGCATCGCCCGCCATTCCGGGCGCGCCGATCCCCCCGGCACATTGGAGGGCCGCATCGTGCGATTGATCGACCGCGTCGCCTACATCAACCACGATATCGACGACGCGCTGCGCGCCGGGCTGCTGCGTAAGGACGAGTTGCCCGGCGAGCCCATCGCGGTGCTCGGCGACAGCGGCTCGTCCCGGATCGACACGCTCGTTCACGACCTGGTCGAGCACTCCGCCCGTGCGGGGGACATCGTCCAGGGCGCCGAGGCCGGTGCGGCGATGGGAGATCTGCGCAAGTTCATGTTCGAGCGCGTTTACCTTGGAGCCGCCGTCCGCGCTGAGCACGAGCGCATCGCCAACGTCGTGCACACCCTGTTCGAGCACTACGTCGCGCACCCCGAGCTGTTGCCCGCCCCCCGCGTGGCCTCAAGCGGCGCCTCGCCGGCGCCGGAAGACGACCTGGCCCGGCGTGTCACTGACTACCTGGCGGGCATGACCGACCGCTACTGCATAAGGGTCTACACCGAGCTCCAGGTGCCGCAAGCCTTCGCCCGCTAGCGTTGGCGGACGATGGCCCTCTACACCAGCGAGTCCCGAGATCGCATACGCGACGCGGTCGACTTCGTCGAGCTCGTGTCCGCGCGCACCGATCTGCGCCGCGCAGGCCAGAACAGCTATGAGGGCCTGTGCCCGTTCCACGAGGAGCGCACTCCGTCGTTCGGGATCGACCCCATTCAGAAGGTCTACTACTGCTTCGGCTGCCAGGCCGGCGGGGACGTGTTCAAGTTTGTGCAGGAGACCGAGAACGTCGACTTCAAAGGCGCCCTGGAGCTGCTCGCCGACCGCTGCGGGATCGAGCTCGAGCGCGAGCAGGAGGACCCCGAGGCGGCCAAGCGCCGTCGCGGGCGCGAACGGTTGCTGGAGCTGCTCGCCCGCACCAGCGCCTACTACGAACGCTGCCTATGGGAGTCCCCCGAGGCCGCGCGCGCGCGCGCCTACCTGATCGGTCGGGGACTGGGAGAGGAGATCCTGCGCGAGTTTCACGTCGGCTACGCTCCCAGCGCCTGGGATCGGGTGCTCACGGGCTCGTTGCGCGGCGGCTTCTCCGAGGCTGAGCTCTACGCGACCGGCCTGGCCCAGCGCTCCCAGCAGAACGGTCGCCCGTATGACCGGTTTCGCTCGCGCATCATGTTCCCGCTCGCCGACACGCGCGGGCGCGTGCTCGGGTTCGGCGCGCGCGCGCTGAGCGAGGATCAGCGCCCGAAGTACCTGAACACCTCCGATAACACCGTCTACCACAAGGGACTCCACCTCTACGGCGCCGACCTGGCGCGCGCGCACGCCGCCAAGGTCGGCCAGACGATCCTGTGTGAGGGTTACACCGACGTCATCGCCCTGCACCAGGCCGGCTTCCGCAACACGGTCGGGCTGATGGGCACCGCCCTGACGGCCGAGCAGGTCTCAGAGCTCGCGCGGATGGCGCCGACCGTGCTGCTGGCGCTCGACGCCGACAGCGCCGGGCAGGAGGCGATGCTGCGCGCCGCCACGCTCGCCGCGCGGCGCAAGCTCGAGCTGCGCGTCGTGCCGCTGCCCGCCGGTACGGACCCGGCCGAGCTCGTGCAGGGCGAGGGAGCCTCCGCGATTGAGCGCACGGTCCAGACCTCGGTGCCATTCGTGCGCTTTCGCGTCGAGCGGGTCCTCGACCGGGGCGACTACGGCAGTCCCGAGGGCCGCGACCGGATGCTCGACGAGCTGCGACCCGTCTTCGCGACGATTCCGCCCAGCGCCCTGCGCATGGAGCTCACGCGCACCGTCTCCGAGCGCCTGCAGCTGCCTGAGTCGCTCGCCGAGCGCACCCTGTCGGCGCGCGGCACGCGTGTGGAAGCGCCCCGGTCCGCCACGGAGGGCGACGCCGGTGCCCGCCCGCCCCGTCCCGCGTCGGTGGCCGCGCGCGGTGAGAGCACCGAGCGGGCCTTCCTCGCCCAGTGCATCGCCGAGCCCGAGTCGGGTGCCCGCGCCCTCGGCGAACTCGATCTTTCCGCGCACTTCACCAGTGATTTGCTGCGCCGCGCGGCCGGCCACCTGCTCGAGCATCTCACCGACCCCGGCGCCCAACTGCCCGAGGACGACCCCGAGCTTTCCGGCCTGCTCGCCGAGCTGGTCGTCCAGGCCGGTCGCGAGGTCCCCGCACCGGCGATGCTCGAGTCTCAGCGCATGCAGCTGGAGCTCGCTCGCATCGACCGCGAGATCCAGCGCGCGCGCGGGCAGGAGTCGGGCGATGTCAGCGAGCTGGCTTTGCGCCGCGCCGAGGTCAAGCGCGAGTTCGATCTGGCTTATGAGCGGGCGCTGGAGGAGACGGGGTAGTGCAGGCCTCGCCGCTCGAAGGCACGAAGTTGGCACACATTCGGCACGGAATGGGAACATATGTTCGTAGGATTCCGTCCGCGCCGTGGAGGACAATGCAGTGCATGGATCGCACGTCGCTAGAGCAGCTGCTGGGTCAGGGTCTCTCGCTGGCGGAGATCGGACGGCGGTTTGACCTGCACGAATCGACCGTCGGCTACTGGGTCGAGAAGCATGGGCTGCGGGCTGTCAACCGCGACAAGTACGCGGCGCGCGGGGGGCTCGAACGTAAGGAGTTGGAGCCAATGGTCGAACAGGGCGCCACGATTGCGGAGATCGCCGAGGCGATTGGGCGGAGTAAGGCGACGGTGCGGCACTGGCTCATCAGATACGGACTGAAAACGCATGGTGGCCGGGGAAGGAGATCTGCCAGGGAGGCGAAGGCCGCCAAGGAAGCGGGACTCGCGACGGTGACGATGCATTGCATGCACCACGGCGAGACCGAGTTCTGGCTAACTGGGCGGGGTTACTACCGCTGTAAGCTCTGCCGCTCGGCCGCGGTCGCACGTAGGCGTAGGAAGGTTAAGGGGATCCTTGTCGAGGAGGCTGGAGGATGCTGCTGCATCTGCGGCTACGGACGCAACATGCGCGCGCTTCACTTCCATCATCTGGAGCCGTCGCAGAAGCGTCACGAGATCAACGCCAAGGGCGTGGCGATAGCCCTTGACAAGCTACGGGTCGAGGCACGCAAGTGCGTGCTTCTGTGCTCTAATTGTCACGCGGAGGTCGAGGATGGCATGGTGTCGATTCCGATCGAGATAATCAAGACATCCGAGGTAGCACAAGTAGACGATCTGGGGTAACTCAATTGGCAGAGTGCGGCGCTGTTAACGCCGAGGTTGTGGGTTCGAGTCCCACCCCCAGAGCTTGTTTCGGGCCTGCAAGGTAGTCGGACAGCTTCGCGCTACCCACCGCCGGCGACATAGTCCAGCGTGTTTAAGTCCGGACCCGTCGCGCTGATCCGCTCGCGCCGTGCCAACTGCTCGACTAGGGCGGCCGCTTTGTCTGCAGGGTCGTTGGCGGCGGCCCAGGTCGCGAGGTCGCCCGCACGCTTGCGGATCGACGGTTCGCTCAGGGCCCTTGCGACCGCCAGGCGCAACGGCCGTGGCGATGCGAAGCGCCACGGCAGGCGAACGCCCGCTTCGGCCCAGTCCAGACGAGCGGCGTTCTCGTTCATGTCGCCGATATGGGGGCAGGCGACGACCGCGCAGCCGCTCGCCAGCGCGCGGGCGAGGGTTCCGTGACCGGCGTGGCAGACGACCACGTCGCACTTCGGCATCGTGTGCGCGTAGGAGACCCACTCGACCACCCTTGCGTTGTCGGGCACGTCCAGAGGACGTGATGGCAGGCGGCGGTTCCATGTCGCGAGCACCCTTACGGGCGCGTCCGCCAAGCCGCGCAGCGCGGCGTGCAGAAGGCGGTGGTCGGGGTCCTGCGCCGTGGACGGCGCGATCAGCACGAGCGGGTCCTCTCCCAGCGGCAATTCGACGTCCTCCGCCGGGGGCTCCCACATCAGCGGTCCCACGACGTGCGCCCACTCCGGCCACGCGCGCGGGTACTCGAGCTGCGGGAACGTCCCCACGAGCGCCAGTTCGTGGCTCGTGCCGCCGTGGCCGTACTCGAGCGGGCCCAACCCCAGGCGCTTGCGGGTTTCGTTCAGCTCGACCCTCCCGCGCTCGACTCCGTGGCGGATCGGTCGCTGCGCGCGGCGCCACATGGCTCGCCCGACCGCCGTGCGGGGGAGCCGCGCGCCGAGCGAATAGATCGGAGCGTCCGGCTCGTTCTCGGGATATACGTGCGGGATCAGCGTCGCGCGGGGGACTCCCTCCAGCTCCGCGGCGAGCGCCGGGGCCAGCGTGAGGATGTCCGCGACGACCGCATCCGGTCGCATTTCGCGTACGAGCGGCAGCGTGTCTTCGGTGGCGTGGACCACCGCCTCGTAGAAGTCCAGCGGCTCGCCGCCTGGACCGCCGGTTGGGAACACCGTGTACTCGGGCGCCGCCGCGAACGTCAGCCCCTCGGCCTCAACGTTCGCCTGCCAGCGCCGCCACGTCTGCAGCGTCACCTCGTGACCGCGCTCCCGCAACGCCCTTCCGAGCGCGATCATCGGAAACGCATGCCCCGGGTCGCCGAACGCGCCCAGCAGGAGTCGTTTTGCGGTGCTCTCAGACGCCAACAGCTGGGGTAAGCGGCTTGGACCGCAACCGATGACAGGGCCGGCTCACGTCTTACCCACCATAACCCGTTCCATCTCGCGCGCGACCGCGAGGTCAGCTTGCCGCGAGCTCGGCGACGAGCCGCAACTGCTGCAGACGATCCTCGGCGGTGAACGCGATCGGTGTGACCCCGAGTGTGCCCACGCCCGCGTCGCGATACACCGCCAGGCGCTCGCGCACCACGTCGGGCGGGCCGCACAGCGACACCTGGTCGATCAGCGCGTCCGGCAGGGCCGCCATCGCCTCCTCGCGCTTGCCTTCCAGGTAGTAGTCCTGGACCCGCTTGGCCTCGGCCTCGAACCCGTACCGGCAGACGAGCTGGTTGTAGAAGTTCTGCTTGCGCGAGCCCATCCCGCCGACGTACAGCGCGATAAACGGGCGCATCGCATCGCGCGCGCCCTGCAGGTCGTCGGTGACGAACACGTTCACCGTCGGCGCGATGTCAAACCCGTCGAGCGATTTACCCGATCGCGCCGCGCCTTCCTGAAGCAGCGGGCGCAGCTCCGAGACGTGCTCGGGTGAGAACAGCGTCGGGATCCACCCGTCCGCGATCTCGCCGGCCAGCGCCGTGTTCTTCGGGCCGATCGCGGCAATGTAGATCGGGATCTGCTCCTGCACCGTGCCGATCGTCAGCTTCAGCGCCTTGCCCGGCCCGTCCGGCAGCGGCAGCTGGAGCGTCTCGCCGTGATACTCGACCCGCTCGCGCCTCAGCGCCATCCGCACGACCGCCACGTACTCGCGCGTGCGCTGCAGCTGTTTGGCGAACCGCTGCCCGTGCCAGCCCTCGGCGACCTGCGGTCCCGAGGATCCGATCCCGCAGATCATCCGCCCGTTCGAGAGCTGATCGATCGTCGCGGCCGTCATCGCGGTCATCGCGGCCGAGCGCCCCGGCATCTGGAATATGCCCGAGCCCAGCCTGATCTTCGAGGTCTGCCCCGCCAGCCACCCCAGCACCGTCGCCGTGTCCGACCCGTACGCCTCCGCCGCCCACACCGAGTCGTAGCCGAGCCGCTCGGACTCCTGCACGATCTTCAGTTGATCCTCGCTGGTGAGGCCAAGACCCCAGTAGCCGATGTGCACGCCGAGCTTCATTTCCGCCACCCTACAGGGAGTCGCCCGGCCGCACGAACATCATCTCCGGCACGACGCAAGCGGGGGAGACCTTCAGCAGATACCGCACCGCCTCGGCGATGTCCTGCGGGCGGATCATCTCCTCGGCCTTCACCTGCCCCTTGACGAAGTCCGTCATCGGCGTGTCCACGAACGCCGGGCACAGCGCGGTCGACTTGATGCCCTCCCCGCCGAGCTCCTTGTTCATCGCTTCCGTCCATCCGACCACGCCGTGCTTGCTGGCCGAGTACACCGACAGCCACGCCTCGCCGCGCTTGCCGCTGATCGAGGAAGTGTTCACGACCAGCGCGCTCTTGTGCTCAGCCGCCGCGGCCTTCAGCATCGCCAGGCACTCGCGGTAGAACAGCACGATCGAGCGCAGGTTGATGTCCAGCTGCATGTCCAGCCGCTTCGTCTCGATCTCGCCGACCGGCGCCCCGATGCCCACGCCCGCGTTGTTGACGAGCACGTCCAGCCGGCCGTACTTCTCACGGTGCGCCTCGACGACACGCTTGATGTCCGCCTCATCGGAGACATTCGCGGCGACCGCCTGCAGCTCAAAGCCCTCCTTCGCAAGCTCCTCTGCAGCCGCCTCCAGCTTCTCCGGCCGCCGCGCAGCGAGCGTCATCGCATAGCCCTCTTCCCCGAGGATCCGCGCGATCGCATACCCGATCCCGCTCGACGCTCCCGTCACTATCGCCGCACGCTCTGTCATCTCGCCGCTCCTCCTGTAATCGTCATTTCATCGCCACGCTCAGCAATCCCGCCCGGCCCATCGGGGCGGCGGCCGTGAGCATTCCACATCTCGCTGCTAGCGTCTTCGCATCGCGTCCGGGCCTTCGCGGTTCAGGCGTGAGGAGGGCCCGTAGCTCAGTTGGTTAGAGCAGTCGACTCATAATCGATTGGTCCCAGGTTCGAGTCCTGGCGGGCCCATGCCGGGGAACCGCGTGGTTGTGCCGTTTCCGTGCCTGCTGGATCGGATGGAAGGGGCGAAATCGGCGCCTGGGGCCACCCAGGTCCGTTGCTTTGCGGGATACTGCCAACCAATGTCCGAGGAGTCCACGACCCCGGACCCGCTCGCACTTTTGCGCGGTGCCTTTGACCCTGTGGGCACGCGCGGACGGCACGGGTAGCTGATGTACGTGGGGGCTCTCGCCTCGTCGAACCGTCGTCAGCCCGCGGTCGTGCTGGCGATCGCGGCTCGGCTTCCAGAATCCCGAACTCGCGCTCACCGACCGCGCTGTGTGCGAGTTCGACATACAGGGCCTGGAGTGCCGCGACGACTTGACGGGGCTGCCGAGCCGGCCGTTGCTGAAGACCGGTCTCTCGGAACTGGAAACGAGCGGGTCAGACATCGTCGGCGACGGAACGGCCGGCGTCGCGGATAGCCTCGCGGCGGTGGCGCTCAAGCGCAGGCACGGCGCACCGCTCGTCGTGGAGGTGGCCCCGCTGCGAGGCAGCCACAAGACGACACGAGTGCTCGTGTGGCTCGGTCCCAACCTGCCGGAACCCGCTCACTCGACACCCACGCTCGTGCGAGCGGGCACGCTTCCAAATGGGGCGACGCCATTGCTGCTGCGCCGCATCGACGTGCCAGAAAGTCCGCTCCTCGCGCTGCGTGTCGAGCCTAGCGGACGCGGCTGAGCGCCGCCAGGCGAGGGTTGGCGGCCTCCCCGCTCGTCGTGTACGACACGCGCACGAGGGCCCATGCTTCTGTCGGTTGGGAATCCTGGTCCGATGAGTCTGGCGCGCTTTGGCAGTCTCATACATAGCATTCGAGCAAACGATAGGAGTGGAGATGAGCAAGCTGAGACTCAGCATCACCATGTCGCTGGACGGCTACGTCGCCGGCCCGGAACAGAGCGAGGAGAATCCGCTCGGCGTCGGCGGGATGGAACTGCACGAGTGGTTCTTCCCACTCGAGGCGTTCCGGGAGATGCACGGCGAGGAGGGAGGCGACGTCAACGCCAGCTCTGCTGTGGTCGAGGAGCGCCGGACAAACATTGGCGCCACGATCATGGGCCGCAACATGTTCGGGCCGGTTCGCGGTCCATGGCCGGATGAGTCCTGGCGGGGCTGGTGGGGCGAGGATCCCCCCTACCACCATCCAGTATTCGTGCTCACCCACCACCCGCGCGAGCCGCTCGAGATGGAAGGCGGAACCACCTTCCACTTCGTCAGCGACGGGATCGAGTCGGCACTCACGCAGGCCAAGGTCGCCGCACAAGGACACGACGTCTGGCTGGGCGGTGGTGCGTCGGTGGCCAACCAGTACCTGGCCGCACGGCTGGTCGACGAGGTCGACGTCTCGATCGCACCGTTGATCCTCGGCGCCGGCACGCGCCTATTCGAGGGGCTCGACCGCGGCGCGCTCAAGCTCAGCCAGATCCGGGCCGTCGACGCGCCCGGCATCACACACATCAAGTACACAGTCAGCTGAACCGCTTCGTAAGCCGCGCCTCCTGAACTGCACGGAAACGCTTGCCGGCTACGTGCCTCGAGCGGGCCCGGGACGCACGCTCGCCACCCCGTCTTGCCTGCCACCTCGGCGCAGACGATCTTCACCCACCATCCCTGCGGAGGCTTTCCTGACCTCCTACACGTACGCCCACGGGCATCCCCCGTCGCTGAACGACCCGCTGAGATCGGTGCTGACGGCCCGCAGAGCGGGGCCACCCCTGGGCCACCCAGCACCCGGAGACAGCCGCAAACGCCGGATCGGCACACTCCGCAGAAACCGCGTCCTAGAGCCAAATCCACGAACAGCCGCAAACAGCCGCAAGCCCTGGAGCGCACTCATAATCGATTGGTCCCAGGTTCGAGTCCTGGCGGGCCCACCAAAACGTTGCTAATCGAACCAACGTCCAAAGGCCCCTGTTCCCTGTCGGGGACGGGGGCTTTGGCGTGTTGGGGTAGCGTGCTCGCGACGGTGGCGGGCGCGGGATATGGCGTGCTGGTAGGGAGGGCCTGGATGGCGTCGCGCAGGTCGCGCAGGGCGGCGAATGGCTCGGTCAGCTCGACGTTGATGACGGTTTCGTCGCCGAGGTAGAGGGCGTTGAAGATGGCCTGGTTGAGCAGGCGTCGGATGGTGTCGTCGGCGCGCAGGTAGAGGTCGTGGAGGTCTTCGCGGAGGATCTCGAGGGCGAGGTCGAGGGTGTCGGCGATGTCTTGGTAGCCGAGGTTCAGGCGGGCGATCAGGGCCTCGGCGTCCTGGCGCTCGCGCCGCAAGCGGGTCTGCTCGTCGTCAAAGAGCTCGCTGCTGATGCGGTCTTCGTAGTGCATATTCAAGAGCTTCCGTTCCTGCTCCTTGACTTCGTCCAAGACTCCCTGGCAGCGATCAATCTCCTGCTGGGCGACTGCGACGCGCTCGCCGAGGTCGTTGGTGATCGCCTGGCGGATTTCCTCGCGTTCGGCCTCGGTGATGGCGATGCCGCGGTAGTGGTTTTCGATGGCGGCTTCTACGAGGTCGACGGGCTGGTAGCCCTGGGGGCATTCTCCGCGCTGGTTGCGGGGGCAGACGAAGTATTCGTAGGTGCCGCCGTTGCCGTTGTTTTGGGAGTAGATCAGGCGGCAGCCGCAGGTGCCGCAGCGGATAGTGCCCTTGAGGTAGTGCTGGTGCTTGCGGTCGCGCTCTCCGGCGTGGTTGTGCGACTGGAAGACGGCCTGTACCTGATCGAAGAGTTCCTGGCTGATGATCGGCTCGTGCCGGCCGGGGTAGTGTTCGCCTCGGTAGGTGACGATCCCGGCGTAGTAGGGGCAGGAGAGCATATTGTGGACGCTTGAGAGGCCGAGTGGCTGGGGGCCATAGCGGCGGTTGCCGCGTGTGCGCAGCCCGCGGGCCTCCAGTAGCAGCATGATGTCGGCGGTGCTGTAGAGGCCGGTGGCGTAGGTTTCGAACGCCCAGCGGATGAGCGGCGCGCGCTCCTTGTCGATGACGATGGTGCGCACCTCGCCGCCTTGGGGCAGCTGCTCGCGGACGTTCAGGTAGCCGATGCGGGCGCGGCCGGGGGTGCCGCCACGCTTGGCCTTCTCGGTAGCGCCCTTGAGCACCTCGTTGGCGAGGTTGCGGCTGTAGTACTCGGCGAAGCTCGCCAACATCCCGTGCATCAACCGGCCGGCAGGGGTCTGGTCGATGTTCTCGGTCGCGCTGATGAGCCGGGCGCCGGCCAACTCGATCTCGAACAGCATATTCGCGTCGTCGCGGCGGTTGCGCGCGAAGCGATCGACCTTCCAGCAGATCACGTAGTCGACGTCGCGCTGCTCCTTGATGCGCCGGAGCATCCGGTTCAGTTCGGGGCGCTGATTGGTCTTGGCCGACTCGGCGCGCTCGATGTACTCATCGACCACGACCGCGTCGTACTCGCCGGCCTTCTGTGCGCAGCGCTCGCGCTGCGCTGCGATCGACAGGCCATCGTCGTCGTAGTCGGTCTCCAACTGGCCGCGTGAGCTGACGCGCAGGTAGAGCACCCCTCGCTTGATGGCATCCGCGGGAGCATCATCTGTTCGTTTGGTGAGGGTGAGTGTCATCGTGGGTTTCTCCTTCCCTTGGTGTGCTTGACGTGTGGCTGCCAGTGGCAGCGGGCGCGGCGCGCACGGCGCGACGGTGGATGGGGGACGAGCCCGAGGGTGTGCAGGCGGTGGGCCATGTCCGCGACGGGCACCTCATAGCGCTCGGCCAACTCACGTACATTGCGCTGCCCGGCCTGCCAATCGGCGCGCAGCCAGGGGGCGGGGATCAGGACGCTCAGAGCGAAGTCGGTGCAGAGCCCTTCGTTGCCGGTTTGGCTGTCGGCGTGGCGTGCCTTGGCGGTGTGGCCGCCGTCGATGATGTGTTTCAGTTCGTGCATGAGCGTCACCCGTCGTTCGGGGCTGGGCAGGTTGCTGTCGATCAGGATGTCCCCGCCGTAGCTGTTGGGCCGACTGACACCCAGCAGTCCCTTGACGGGCATCTGCTCCAGTAGGTAGATGCTGACGCCGTCGAGCTTGCCAATGATCCAGTCGGGGACGGGCGGTGCGGTGACGCCGGTTTCAGCGAGCAAGAGTTTGGCTTGCTGCTCGGCGATCCAGCGTGCTTCGCGGTGGGAGACCCGCCAGGCTGGGGTGAGTGCACGTAAACGTCTCACCAGCCGGGTCGATTGTGGCCCGGTGCCCACCCGTGCAGCACGCATCAGTCGTGGAGTTCTCCGTCGGGGTGATCGCGCCGGCTGCGGCGGATCTGGTCGAAGACCTCCTCGATCTGCGTGATCTCCTGTGGGTTGAGCTTGTATTTCGTGCGAAAGTAGGTACGGATGGCCGGAAGGTCGCTCGAGACCTTCCCGCGGGTGATGCGGTCGATCCGCTCCGGCGCGATACCGAGCACCTCGGCTACTTTGGTCAGCTTGCTCGGCGCGGGCGCGAGCATCACCCCGCGTTCCAGTCGGGCGAGCCAGCCGTAGGACGCCCCGGTCAGCTCGTCCAGGGCGCGCAAGCTGAGCTTCCGTGATCGGCGGGCCTGCTTGATGAGTCGTCCGAGTTCGCGGGCCTGTACTTCTGTCATGTGTCATTCCTGTTTACTACCTCCATTGTATTACAATATGTGACGTTTGTTAACTGTGTATCTTAATATATCTGTGACTGTCAACTAAACCATTGCCGTTTTCTCCTTGGATTATATATTCACTCCCCCTTGAGGTGGTAAGTGTGGGTGGCCCAAATCAATTGGATTTGAGCCACCCTTGCCCCATCTTGTCTTGCGAGTAGCCTTGCGGCTAGGACGACTGCTCCAGCAGCGTGATCTTCTCGGTAATGCTGGCCTTGCGCTCATCGGCGCTGGCTTGCATTGCCTCGTACTCGGCCTGGGCCTCTTTGGCTCGTTCCTTGGCGACCTCGATCTCCGCGTCGATGCTGTCGATCGCTCGCTTGAGTGTGGTAATTGCGGACTCGACCGCTGTCTCGCTGGTCGTCTCGCGGCGCCTGGTGCGACGAGTCCCGCCACCGTTGCCGGCAGGGGGAGTGCCGCCGTTGTCCAGCACGCGCTTGTGCTGGTAGTAGGCGCCGCGCAGGCTGTCGACCGGCTGGCCGTACTGCTCGGCGAGGGTCTTGAAGGCATCAGCCTTCTTGACCTCGCCCGAGGCAATCATCGCCTCGATCTTCTCGTAGACCTCTTGTGCCTTGGTCATTGCCAAGCACCTCCGTTTTGTTGGATTGGATGGGGTTGCGGCACGCATGACGTCGCAGTCGGTTTTCACCGTGGTCGTCATGCACGCCGTGCAGCCATCCAGCTCCAGCGTTCCCTCTCATTGCCCGGTCTCCGCGGCCCAATGCTCGATCCGCGCCCGTGCAACCTCCACATAGCTCGCCTCCCGTTCGATGCCGATGAACCGCCGGCCCTCCAACACGCACGCCGCGCCGGTCGAGCCGCTGCCGGTGAACGGGTCGAGCACCGTGCCGCCCGGCGTACAGAGCAATCGCGTGAGCCAGCGCATCAGAGCAAGCGGTTTGACCGTCGGGTGGGTGTTGCGCACCAGCCGCGCCGCGCCGCCGCCGCGCGGGTAGATCGCAACCTCCGTGAGCGGCAGCGCTTCGCAGCCCGCTTCGCGCTCCCGGCGAGCGGCCTTGCTGGCGTAGAACAGGCGGCTGATCTCCCGGCCGGTATGGGCACGGCGATCGATCAGCGCTACCGGACAGTCTGGCTGGCAGTGTCCGCGCCGGCAGCGCGGGCCGTGCGAGAGCGCGACGTTCGCCGGCCAGAACCCCCGGCCACCCTCCTGGCGCGGCACGCGCGCCGCGTCGATCTGGAGCGCCCCCGTGCCGTGCGCCGCGAGGTTCGCATCGAGCGTGCCCTCCATCGGTTTGCGCGCGAGCAGCACTGGCTCGTAGGCCGGTTTCAGGGTGCTCCCGAGCCCGTCGCGGCGCGGCGGCGACTTCGGGACGCCCTGCGCGTAGAGCCAGAGCAGCTGGTCGCGGACCTCAAACCCGGCGTCCTCGACCCCGGCCACGAGCCGGTGAACGGTGCGGGGTGAGCCGAACGCCGCCAGCCAGCCGCCGGGTTTCAGCACCCGCAGCGCCTCGGCGGCCCACGCGCTCGTCCAGGCTTGGAAGGTCGCCGCGTCGGTGAGCGGCCCGCCGTCCCACGGCTCTTTGCCGAAGCCGATGCCATACGGCGGGTCGGTGATAACCGCGTCAACTGAACTGGGCGGCAACTCGGGTAGCCGCTTCAGGCTGTCGCCCTGCATGAGCCGCCAGCGCACCGCACTGTCATCCCTCGCCGCCTGGTTGCCCGTGTTCACGCCGCGCCCTCCGCCGTGGTGGCAGGTGCCTGGTCGCAGAGCACCGCGAGTGCCTGCTCGACGGTCGCCACTGCGAACAGTGCCGGCTCGCCCAATCCGCGCTGGATGTCCCTGAGCAGCGCCGCCCGGCGCTCGCCGGGTACGACCCACAGCACGAGTGGGAACACGCCGGTCTTGGTCTGCTCGATCCCGGCGCGGTAGTACTCGCGGTAGGCCCGGTGCTGGCGGGTCAGCTGGCCGCGGCGCTCGCTGCCGAGGTCGCACTCGATGAAGAAGGCATCCTCGAACTCGCCATTGCCAAGCCGCACGTGGGCATCGGGCTTGAGCGTGGCCGCCGTACCACCGAGCCTGGTGTACGTCCGCCAGCAAGCCGGCTCGGCGTCAAACGTGAGCACATCGACCCGGCCGGCGTGCTCGGCCTCGCGCAGTCGCACGTACAGGTCGCTGACCGCAAGCGTGTGCGCTGTCCAGACCACGCCGGGCTCGTGTGTCGTGCGGGAGCGCGGCAGCCCCTCGCCGGCCCAGTAGGCGATCAGCCGCCGGCCGGCCGGGCCGAGCGCGTACACCCAGGAGCCCGAGCCGCCACGGGCGCCTCCCTGGCGGCGCCCCAACCGCTCCAGCGCCCGCGTTGCCACCAGCCGCTCAAGCGCCCGGCGGATCAGGCGAGCCCGGCTGGCTGCATCAACCGAAACAGAAAAAGAGCCAGAAAATAGATCAGAGAGTTGCCGGCCACTGACCAAGGAGAGCCGGGCGACCGTCTCCACGATCTGCCGCTCACGGAGGGGCATCTCGTCGGCCAAGGCGACCAGCCGGGGCACACTGACCCGGCTCACAGCCAGCCTCCCGCAGGGACACACGACCACCCATAACAGCAGGGGAGAGCCCCCGGCCTTACGCGCCGAAACGGCCCACCCCACAAGGGTGAACGACGAGGTCGCCCCGACGCGACCGGACACCCGAACGGACACCGCCGGCCGCTCACGACTCGCTCCTGCGCCGCCGCCTGAGCGGCGCGGCGTCAGCGTCGATGGCCGTGGCCTGGTCGCTCAGGCCGTGCTCGGCGAGCAGTGCGGCGTCGACCTCATCCGGCGCCCGGCCGTAGCGGGTCGCCGAGGCCGCGCGCACCACCTCCGGGTCGCTGAGCGGCTCGGGCGGTAGCAGGGTGCGGCCGGTCACTGGCGGGCTGACATCGCCCGGCCCGAGGCCGATGCGGGCCGCGATCTCGAACCTGCCGAGCGCCTGCAATTCCTCCGCGCTCACACCGGGTAGCTCGTGCGCCAGCAGCTTGGCGTCGTCGTGGTTCTGGCGGAACGCGAGGAGCGTCGCCGCGTTCGTGAGCGCCGCCTGCGCCAGCTCGGTCGGTAGCTGGCTGATCGACTGCACCGACAGCGTCAGGCCGACCCCGAGGCCGCGGGAGAGCTCGAACAGCGAGTCGAGCGGCAGCGGGATGTCGGTGAAGACCTTGGGCTCATCGACGTAGACCATGAACGGACGGCGCCGCTCGGCCGGCACATGGGAGCGGGCCTGCACGGCCTGGAACAGTTCGTGGATCACGAGCGCCGCCAACAGCCTCGAGGCCGGGGCGCCGATCACCCCCGGCGAGAGCGACACGACCACCACCTGGCCGCGGCGTAGCACCTCGCGCATGTCCCACTTCGGCTCGGACTGCGCGAGCACCGAGCGCACCACCCGACGGCCGACCAGCTCGTTGACCTTCTGCAACGGGGAGCCGAGCTGCTGCGCACGGCCCTCCGGGCTCATCGCCTCGAACTCCGCCCACGTCGCTCTGAGCAGCGGATCATGCAGCCTGCCCGTCAACCGCCGCCGGTAGGCATCCGAAGCGAACAAAAACGGCAGGTCGGCGAGCGTCGCTGTGCGGTCATACGCGAGCGTCACCAGCCCGGCGCGCAGCCACTTATCCGAGCGCACGCCCCACGAATCGATAAAGATCGAGCGGAACATCCCGAGCACCAAATCCCCCGAGAGTTCCGGGTCGCCGCCGCCGAACACCCGCAGCCCCGGCACCGCCCCCGCCCGGCCAGGGTCGAGCACGATCACCTCGCTCTGACGCCGCTCGGGCACCAGCCGCAGCACCTCGTGCGCGAGATCGCCCTTGCCGTCCAGCACCAGGCAGCCACGGCCGGCCGCGATGTCCTGGCCGGCGATCGACGCCAGCAGCGCCGACTTGCCGACGCCGCTCGGCCCGGCCACGACCATGTGGCTGAGCGCCCCGACGAGCGGCTGCGCCAGCGGCCGGCCCTCCATGCCCGGCCAGGTGCTCTGCGCCAGCACCCGCCCGGCGCGGCGCGGAATCTGCGGGGAGGGCAGCAGCTGGGGTGCCACGCCGAGCACCAGGCCGGGCACCCGCGGCGCGTCGATCGGCCACCCCACCATCCCGACGAGTTCTCCCGGCGAGAGCCGGGTCACACCACGCCGCGGCAGTCGCTCCACGAACCGCGACACCTCACCCGAGCGGCAATAGCGGGCCACCGGCAAGCCGCGCAGCCCGCTGCGCGCCCGCAGCACCGCCACAGCCCTGGTGAGCAGATTCACGCTGCGCCCCTCGCTGCCGGCGTCCGCCGCGACCACCACGCGCGCCGTGAGCACCGGCCCGGCGTACTTGCTCCTGAGCGCGTTCAAGTGCGCCGGGTCGATCGGCCGCTCGCCCGTCAGCCAGGCCAGCGGCGGCTGAGCGTGCGCCTGCGAGCGGGCTTGGCGCTCCGGCAAGAACGGGCCGCGCGCTGGTTCAAGCGTCCAGCGCATCATCACCCGCTCGCCAGCTCGCAGGCCGGAGAGCGCGCCGAGCAATGCCGCCGCTGTGTCACTGCCTCGATCGGAGCGCAGCAGTGGATGACGACCACCCCACCGCAGCCGTGCCGCCGCGCGCCACGAAACCACCGGCTCATCCGTGACCGGCTCCAAACGCAGCCCCGGCAGCAGACCCCGCAGATGCGAGCGCAGCATCTCCACCGTGGCACGCTCGGCGCGCAAGTAGTGACGAATCCCGCTCGCGTCACCGACCACTTCCAACATCACCTGTGTATGCGTCGGCAACCCCGAGATGCCGCCCAGCACGCCCCACACCGCGTCCTCGCTGACATCTGCCGCAAACCGCAGTTCAACGGTCTGCATCACCGGCACCCGCCGCCTGTGCTTCACCAGCCACGCCAGTGCTGGGCAGACCACCACCAGCACGCCGCCCAAGATTACCGTCATCACTACGCGGCCTCCTTGGTGTCTGGACGCGATACATGGTTCTCACCTCCCTCGGCCCGAGGCACACCGGCCTCGTCAGTTCTCGGCGGGGTAGGTTGTGAGCGCTGGGTGCGAGCTTCGACTTTGCCGCGAGCGAGCAGCCAAATGGCAACCTCCAGCTTGGTTACGTCAAGCTGGCTCAGTCGATCCTCGCGGATCTTGATGTTGTGCGGCTTGCGCCGTCCCATCGCTCACCTCCCTTCACACTTACAAATATTGTGACGCGACGTCACACACCATCCTGCAACAGAATGTGAAATATGTCAACAACATTTTTGTATAACTCAGGCAAGCATCAGTGGTTGTCGGTGTAAAACAGCACCAGGCGAACTACGATAAATATGACGGCCAGGACGATGAGGTAGGGCATGACACGCGGCAGCACAGCCGCCAGTACCTCCAGGCCGACCGCGGTGGCGATCAGCGAACACAGCAGGCGTTCCCACGATGGCTTGCCGCTGTGATTCATGCCTGCCGCCTCGGCTGGTTCAGCCGTTCTAGTTCCGCTTGTAGTTCTCGTTCGGCCTGGGCCGCAGCGCGGCGGATCTCGCGCTTGACCTCCGTCACTTCCTGGCGACGTTGGATGCCGTGCAGCTCCACTCGCGCTTGGTAGTGCGCCGTGCTTTTCGGTGACGTTTCGCCATCGAGCCAAATCGCCACCAGGGCCACAATCACCACTGCGACGACAACCAGCAGCGGCCAGATCACCGCGACCACCCCCTCCGACGACGCCGGGTTCGGGGCTGCTGGCTCAGGACATAGGTCAGGCGCAGCTTGTCCGCCACGAGCGGCGCCGCCACCGGCTGCCCACGCGCCGCCGCCCACTGCGCCGCCGCGCCATCAATCCGCCGTTCAAGCTCGGGGTCGAGCACCGACGTTTCCGGCGCATTGCGCCGAACACGGCGACGGCTCAACAGTGCAGCGACCACGCCGCCGCCGAGTCCGCCGGCTATGAGTGCCAAGAATACAGTGAGCATCATCCCTACCCCCAACGCCTCAGGATGAGGTGGTCGTTGATCGTCGACAGCAATTCGGCTTTGCGAGCCACCAGCTCGATGCCTGCCGGGCACCCCGAGCCCGCCAGAGCCAAACCTCTCCGCAGAAGCTGCAACTCCCGTTCGAGCGACACTTCCGCAGCATCGGCCACAGCTTCTGCATCCTGGCGAGCTTCTTCGGCTTCCGCCCACGCCCCAAGACCGTGGTTGAAGACTCGTCGGTGAGACTTGGCGAGGGCTCGGGGTGGCCGGCGCGAACTGAGGGAGCCGCCTCCATTACTCGGCAGGTGGTCAGGCAGGTAGGACATGGATTGCTTCGTCCTTTCGGGAGTCGCGGGATAGGGGGTCCGTAGGTATCTGGCGCAGGGCGAGACGGGTGGAGGCCGGCACGAGCCGGGCCTCGCGGCGGACGAGCTCGGGCAGGCTCGGGGTCCTCCGGGCCTCCTGAGCGACGGCCGCACGGAACCGTTCGGCTCGACGCCCGGCCTCGGCCGAGTTCTGAAAGCCGTAGGTGTCCCGCGCCATCGGACAGACGCCGCGGCGCTCGTAGAGAAAGCAGCCGCCGCACGTGGCGTCGGCACTGTGGAGTGGGGCCATGGTGCTCCTTTCCGTCCCTGCATCGCTTACAACGCCCGCGAGCGTGCCACGGAACATTCGGAAAAGCTCGGATCGACGCGGCAGAGTGCGCGACTTTCTGGCTCGATGTCCTGCTTTGGACGAAGCTATGCCAGGATTCGTCCGTGTCTCGATCAGTGCGGTCACGCGAGGAAGACGTAACGCTCGAAGCCCTTGCTGCGGAGCTCAGGCGGGTCGTCACGGCTGGTCTCGGGCGTCGACTAAACGAGGACGAGCTGCCGATCCTCAAGATGGTCGTGGCACGGCTGGGCAATCAGGACCCCCCGGACTTCGCAGCGCAGGTTGAGCAGGTGGTGAAGCCGTTGGTTCAGCAGCTGGGTGATTCGAAGCCGGGCGAAGCTGCGCCGCTTCTGTTCGGCGCTGATAAAACGTCCGCCGGGCTACGCAAGGTCGGCGACCGACGACGACTGGCCGCTGATATATACGGCATCGAACCCGACACCTTCTCCCGGAAAGAGGAGCTGAGAATCTGCGCGATCATCGCCAAGAAGCTCCTTGACTGCTACCGGGCCGCAGCACCAGAAGCAGATCTGGCGAGCGGCCGTAGCGCCAATGGCCACGATCGGCCGGCTCCGACGACGCCTGGGAACCGCGCACATGAGACGATCGCCGCGCTTGATGAGCCCACGGCTTTGGCGCTCGATCCTGTCGAGCGACGCCTGTTCGTAGTCGAGCGCGGCAAGCATCGCGTCGTCCAGGTGGACTTGGCGGACGGCCGCATCACCCCTGTCGCCGGCGTTGGGGAGCGCGGCTTCTCGGGCGATGGGACGGATGCACGGCTGGCGAGGCTCAACCGCCCTGACGGGATCGCTCTCGACGTGGACCGTCAACTCCTGTACATCGCCGACACGGACAACCACCGTGTACGCCGAATGCATCTTCCAACCGGACAGATCACGACCATCGCGGGCACGGGTCGCTTTTGGCCCGGCGGTCGGGTTCGATCGTACCTACCAACCCGACCCGACGGCCCTGCAATCAAAGCGAAACTGGCGTTTCCTCGTGGTCTTGCGCTCAGCCGCGACGGAACGCAGGTTTTCATTGCGGCACCTGGCAGTTCAAGCATTCGCGTCCTGCACCCGGCTAAAGACTTCATGCGGGTGCTCGCTGGCAACGGCAAGCTGGCGGATACCGGGGACGGTCGTTGGCCCAAGCGTATATCGCTTGCTGTGCCGGTCAGGCTTGCATTCGACGCCGAGCGCCAGCTGATTTACGTATCGCAGGACGCAAGCCCAGCCGTGCGCTATTTCGGCTTGTCCTATTCGCAGGGCGAGATGCAAACCGTACCCGGCACCGATACGGGTACTCGCCCTACAAATCAGCAACAAGTATTCGCAGACGACCGCGGCCACGGCGGCATAGCTCTCGACCAATCGACAAACCGCCTCTATGTCAACGCTTCACCGGGCATTGCATGTGTGCAGTTGCCGGATGGTGCAAGGTCAATGGTCCCCGTAACTGACGACCTCCGGCACATCGGCGACTTGTTGTTCGACTCCGAAGGCCGATGCCTCTACGTAAGTCTCAGTAGTGAGCACCGGGTTGTACGCATCGCACTACCCTAAAGCTAGTTGGGGAGGATGCTTACTCGAACTCTCGGCGCTCGATCAGTGTTGCGAGGTCCCTGACGTGCCTCAGTGCCTCAAACGCCTCACCGGCGGCATCGCGATCAGTGAAGTCACCAGCGCCACGCCGCCAGTCCCACCAGCGATCAACTAGTTCACCGCCGCTGACCTCAACTACGTGCCCACGGTTGATGATGTGACCATGCCGGGAGGCAATGTGCCGTAGTCTGCCGACAAAGTCGGGGGTCGGCTCAGCGTCGTGACCGTTGGCCCAAGTGGCGGGGTCCTCTTCCGCAGCCACTCCATAAGCGGCATTGAGCCAGCGCCACTCGGCGGCATCGAACGGTAGATTGTCATGGAAGCGATCCCAGCTTCGCTGTAAGTCGCGTATCCGCTCACCAGCTAGAAGGAAGGCTGTGCCCACGTAGGGACCGCGCTGTTCCAGCTCCACGGTCCAGCACAGTTCGTGCGCTAACTGCTCTTTCGCAGCGGGATCGAGATCAGACCAGCTCCTAGCTCGTTCGTCTTGGAGCAATGGCTTCGCCGTTTCCAGTACCTCGCGCGCCCCAGCCGCCACGATTCCCACATGGAACACGACCGCGTCAGTCACCCTGTTGAGATCCGGTCTTTCATCTTCCGGTCGTTGTGTCACAGCATATTATCCTTATTTATGCCTAATTATACAGGATACTGCTGCCGAAGCACAGCCGTCACTATGCTGACTTACTCACCGCTGCGCAGCGAGCCCTCGGCATTGTGGCAGTTTGACACTGCGAGGGTTAGGAGACACACCCCGCTCCGCCCGACGCTGCCTCACGCACCGTTTTATGTGGCTGACCAGCTCTGCCGACCAGGCCTCTGAGCCGAGCTGCTGCGCTGGACGAGACGTTGCCTTGGCCGGTGATGGCTTCACCATTACCCCACACTTCGGCCGTCTCCTGTGTGTAGGAGACTGTCCACTTGCGACACCAACGAATCCGACCTAGCCTCACCCGCAGGCCGTACTGTGAGAAACCGATGCGGGCCACGCCCAGGCCGGTCGTGGTGCTGTGGCCCCAACCGTGCCAACGCATCGCGCAGTAGAACAAGCTGAACGGCGAGCGGATGATGACTTCTCGTAGTCCCTTGAACAAGCAGCCGTTCGGATCACCTCGTTCACTTTGTCCGGCGACGTAGTTGGCAGCATGGACAGCGCACGGTTGCACGTTGCCGTCGTGCTCGACCTGCGCGAAGTGTGGCGGCATCGTGGCTCCCGGCGCCGGCGCCATGACCAAGCTGGTGTAGACGCTCAGGCCGCCGCAGGTCTGTAGGCCCGAGGCAGTCACGATGACCGGCAACGTGGCGTGCGCCTGAGCGTGCAGGCCGGTCGTCGCATCCGTCCATTGGACGAGTGCCTGCCCGCTGCCTTTGGCGCTTGCGCTGCCCCAGCTCGACCAGATCACCCCGGAGACGGCCGCGTTGACGAGCGTGTGCAGATCAGCCGAGTGGTATTCGGGCAGCCGGAAGGCCGACGGTTGGGCGGCTTCGCTGAGCCCTGCCTGGTCGATGTAGACAGCAGGCGGCGAGGCGGCGCTCGTGGTGCCCGCCGCGAGTACGCCAACCAACGGCAAAAGCCCGAGAGCGAGTCTGCGCAGCCATCCGTTGCCTATGCCCGTCGTCGCCATGCTCGTTGCCTCCCGTAGTCGCATTGGGGGAGCGCCCGCTCGGCCGGTAGCCCTTGTCTGCGAGTTGACGCTACTTATAAGTATGTAGACTGTCAAGTAGCAGACCGGGAGCCTTCCGCTCGTGGAAGGCGACCTCCAGCGCACCGTCGGCCGCAACCTCCGGGCCTACCGCGAAGGCAAGGGCCTCAGTCAGGAGGCGTTCGCCGACGAGCTCGGCGTCCACCGCACCTACATGGGCGGCATTGAGCGCGGCGAGCGCAACCTCACGCTCAAGAGCCTGGAGCGCATCGCCGCCCGGATCGGCCTCGAGCCGCTTGCCCTGCTTGAGCCGGCCGAGCGCGTGCCGCAGCGCACAGCTGGCCGCCGCACAGCTTGACCGCTCAGCCCAGCCGGCCGTAGCGTCGCGGCGTCCCTTGAAACCGAGCAGCCCCGGCACAGGCCGGGCTCCGCGCCGAGGCCCTGACACGAGGAGGATCAAGCGCCCGATGTCTGATGAACAGCGTCGCCCTGACCAAGCCACCGAAGAAGCCCGCGCCGACTGGTTCATCCTCGACCTCCTGCTCAACCATGACGTACAGCGCCCGTGGGCGATAGCCGAGGTCGTCCGTGAGTACGGCCACGAGACGAACGCGATCGACGCGATCGATCGGCTATACGGCGCCGGGCTCATCCACAAGACGGCGGATGGCTTCGTGTTCGCCAGCCGCGCCGCCATCCGCTACCACGCAATCGCCGGGTAGGGCGCCGCCGTTTGGCTGCGCCTGAGTACTCAGGCGGCTACTGCTCGGCCTGCCCGCCCTCGATCAGCCACAGACGGGGCAGCCGCAACGGTGCCTGGCCGCCGAGCGTGTGCCTGGCGACCTCGGCCACGCAGAAGGCGTCGCCCAGCATTGCGCGGGCGAACTCGCTGATGGCGTCGTCGATGACCCGGCTCGCTCGTTCGTGCAGGCGGCCGAACAGCGCGAGCACGTCGGCGTCGCTCAGCTGCACCTCGTAGCGCTCGCGGGAGCCGGTCTGCTCCCAGCCGATCTGATCCAGCAGCCGTGCGGCCTGGTCGAAGTTGCGGCGCAGCCATTCAGGGCGTTTGACCTCGCCGGCTTCCAGTGCCGCCGTGAGGCCCCCGATCTCGGCCAGGTCACTGACGGCAAAGCCATACACCGCGTTGCGTTGCGCCCGATCCAACTCGATTGCCATGTCAGGGCCTCCAATCCGAGGGACAGAGTGGCCCAGGCCGTTGCAGACGGACGGCCTGGGCCGCCCCAAGGAAACCGGGTAAGACCGTGATAGGGCAAGGTGTGGGACGGGCCAGTCACCATGATCGGTGTTCCGAGGACCGATGGCGACGGCACTGTCTCGAAAATCGCTGACCGGCTGTGGTTACTCAGGGTGGCCCGTTCGTCGGTTCTGCGAGTATTCACGCGCCGTGCTCAGTGACGAAAACACTCGATGACAAGCCGCCAATTTACCGGAAAATCCGGCAAAACCCAGGGGGATTTTTGGCGTCCTGGGCGGCTGGTAGACCGTCATGGTGAAAAGGTGAAAAAGTGACCCCCGGCCGCTTGGGGCAGCCGGGGGCCGTACACAGGAGGGACTATCTCCCATGTCGGCCCATCATACGTCGCAGAGCGACACATACCTGGAGCAGCGCGCCATCATCCACCAGCTACTCCGCGACGACCACACCGAGCGCTGGACACCCAAGCAACTCCAACGCGCCCTCGCGGACGCGCCCGAGACGATCCACGAGGCGCTAGCCGAGCTACAAGCAGCCGGGGTGATCTGGCGCCTCGACGACTACGTCGGCGCCGCGCCCTGCGCACGCCACCTGTTCGGCCTCGACCTCATCGGCATCTGAGAGGCCACTATGCGTCTCTCCGAAATGGGCCTTGAGTCCGTCACGCTGGCCTGCCTGCACCGCGGCGGCATCAACACCACCTACCGCCTACTCGAACAAACCTACCGCGAGCTGATCTGGCACTCCGAGATCACCCCCGAGGCGCTCTACGACCTCCTCCGTGCGCTCCGCCGGCACGGCATGAGGCTAAAACCTGCCCCCAGGGGAACCGAGCGATCGGTGAACGAGCGCAACCTTGAGGTCTTCCGCCTGCGCGTCGTCGAGGGCCACACGCTCAAGGATGTGGGCGAGCAGGTCGGCATCGGCCACGAGCGCGTCCGCCAAATCCTCGCGGGCTACTTCGGCCTCCGAGGCATACCGCCAGCCGTCAAAGCCAGACCCCACCGCACCGAGAACCAAAGCCCGCCACCCGACTGCGGGCAGGTCGGCCACGCCGTCCAACAGCTGCGCGCCGCCAAGGGCCTGACGATTGAGCAGCTGGCCGACGCGATCGACATGAGCACCGAGCAACTGGCCCGGATCGAGGACGGACTGCGCGACCCCGCCTGGACGACGCTCTCCCGGCTCGCCATCGCACTCGACACCACAGCCGCCTTGCTGGTCTACGCCATCGAAGTCGAGCCCACGGGTAGAGCCCATGCCTGACCACCAACCAATCCTCGTCATCCAGGCCGACGACTGCCTCGGCCCCGCGATCGTCAACCAACTCCTCGCCGACGAGTACCCGGCCAAGCTCGCCAAGAGCGCCAACCACGCCACTGTCCTGGCCAGGCATGAGCCGCCAGCGCTCGTCATACTCGGCGAACTCGACACGACCACCGGCGCCCTCGCGCTGCTGCGCGCGATCCGCGCCAGCGGCCCGGACTCCTCCTGGCATCCCGACGTGCCCATCATCATGGTCAGCTCAGAGTGCGAACAGACCGACATGCTGCGGGCCTTCGATGCCGGCGCTGATGACTTCATGGAGTCCCCGCCGACCTACCTGGAGCTACGAGCTCGCCTACGAGCCATCCTGCGCCGCACGTGCCCCAACAGCCACCAAGTGCTCCAGGTCGGCCCGCTGATGATCGACGCGCGCACCCACACAGCCACCCTCCACGGCACCTGCCTCGCTCTGCGTCAGATGGAGTACGACCTGCTCGTCCACCTCGCCAGCGAGCCCACGCGCGTCTTCCGCAAGGCAGAGATCCTGCGAACAATCTGGGGCTACCCGGAGCCTAACCGTACCCGCACCCTCGACAGCCACGCCAGCCGCCTGCGCAGCAAGCTCAACGCCGCCGGCGGGCGATGGGTCATCAACGTGCGCGGGGTGGGGTATAGGCTGATTTGAGGCGCTGACAGCCCGATCGTACAATGGCAGTTGTGCGACGTGTCCGACGGGTCAGCTATTCGCCATGCTGGACGTCGTCTGCTGAGGGGTAGATAATGGACCCATGCTTGCAAGCGCCCATTTCGGCCTTACCAGAACAACCGCCGACGACTGGTTCGACACGATTCTCGATGTTGACACCGAGCTTTTCGTTGATCCGTTCCTCATCTTCAAGGATCGAGATCAACGCTGGTCGGGCGCACACGATGCCCTAATTGCCCACTTCGACGCAGCTTTCATGCTGGTCGCGCAAGGGAACCGCCAGCCGACCAGCCTTCCCTACCGTAAGGCTGTAGACCTCCTGATGTTCAAGGAGCCTCACGAGCTTTGCCTCGGATACACGGCGCGGGGAACTCAGGGCGCAGGCAGCGGTCGCGGGTTTGCAAGAGCGATTGCAGCAGCCATCGCAGATGCCATAACTCGTGGACTAGCTCGCCCCTCGCACTTCGAGGAGCTAGGTATTTTGCGTCGCGGTATAGGCCCGGACCGTATCTCCGATGCCACTTGCACGATATTGAAGCCCCGTTTGATTGCATACACGCAAGCGATTGCCGCGAGACACGAGATCGACTTGCATCCCCATCGTCTATATGGCGCTGGCTTCGATCAACAACGTCAGCGGTTCCGTACCGAGATCGTCAACCTGCCGACGAATCCTGCAACAAACGGACCGCTTATGTTCGTGCCCGAACGATTCCTAGATGAGCTACCAACCATCAATGACGAGGATTGGTGGAAATACTACGAGGCCCAATGCCTACGTGACGACCTGAACTACGAGATTTTGGGGAAGGTATCGAAGGAGCGGATCGTTGCCGCCGCGCGTCAGAATCCTGAATCCGTCCGAGTGTGGGCCGAGACGCAGGAGTCGGAACCGGCTGAACCTTATGACATGCAGCGGGATCGTAAGGGCGTGGTGCTGTGGGAGCAGGCCGCAAATGACTTTACGCTCCAGAACCCTCTCGCAATAACCCCGCCCAATGATGCCGCCGCGTTTGAGCAAGTAATCGAACATATCATTGCCCGGTTCCGTCTCTTTATCGAACAACAAGGCGGCTGGCGATTGCTTTGGGATGGAGCCAGGGACAAGGAAGAGCTTGCCGCCCAACTTGTGTTTTACGGGATAGCGCGTAACTATTGCGAGGCCAACAATATTGTCGTGAGCAGAGAGGTTGAATTGGGTCGTGGCCCGGTCGATTTCACTTTCTCTAACGGTTACACCAACCGCGCTCACCTTGAGGTCAAGAAGCTGCACAACGGAAAGTTCTGGAATGGTCTTGACCGGCAATTGCCCTCGTATATGGCCTCGGACGATGTAGAAAAAGGCTGGTTCCTTGCGATCCGTTTTCGCGAGGGACGAAAGTGGAATGATCGCGCTGCTGCATTGCCAGGCCGAATGCGAGCGGCTGCCAATGCGCATAGGCGCGATCTGCGGTCGGCCCTTATCGACGCACGACCCCAGCAATCGGCGTCAAGGCTGTAGCAGGTACAATCATGATTTCTAGTGTTGAGATTGAGAATTGGCGCTCCATCCAGACGCTTACGTTGCCACTCGACGGACTAACGGTCCTCGTCGGCCCAAATGGGGCTGGCAAGTCTGCGATTCTGAGTGCGATTGATTTCGTCTTGGGGACTCGCTGGCCAGGGATGGCATATCTCTCAATGCCGCGCGACTTCTATGGGATGCGCTCTACAGAGGGCCTGCGGATCAGGTGCAACTTTGCTCCATCGCTTGTCTACACTGACGCCGCCGGAGAACAGCACGACATATCCAGTCTTGAGTTTTCCTGTAAGCCATATAAGCGGGCTATAGGTAGCAAGGCAGCCGGTGATCTTCATGATGACTTCTACCCACTACTGGCCGACGGCAGCCAGCCGAAAGTAGTTACCGAGCGCCCCAAAAAAGGCACTCAACGCAAATATGGCCCGCTATACCGAGTGAATACTGACCTGCGCGACCAAGCTCGTATCCTTATGATTGGGGACCGTCGCACGGTCGCATCTCACGCCTCCGGGAAACGTGGATCAGCGCTCAATGTGCTGCTGGCCGAGGCGCGAAAGGAGTTTGACGCTGACCTCGGCGGAACTCAGTCGGACTTCCGTAGTCGCTACGACGAAGCACAAGCATCGCTAAAGACAGACACCGTCAAAGCGATCGAGAACTCCGTCGGCGAGACCGCGAAGCGGATGCTGGGATTCCTCGGCAAGGACGCCATACGCGATCTTGACGTCGGCTTCACGTTTGCCGATCCCACAAACCCGTTTGGGTCGCTCGCGGTCGTGTGCAAAGAGGGCGACATAGAGCTTCCCGCAGAGACAATGGGGCTAGGTATACAGAGCGCCATCGTGGTGGGAGTGTTTGAGGCGCTTCGTCAGCAGAAGGCGAACCTCGGCACCGTACTTATCGAGGAGCCAGAGATGTATCTGCACCCACAAGCGCAGCGCTACTTTCATCGCCTTCTGACCGAACTCGCTGATTCGGGGCGTTGCCAGGTGATCTATACCACTCACGCGCCCATTTTCGCCGACGCAGCGCGGTTTGAGACACTTCGCCTTCTTCACAAGCCTAGCGGCGGATCTACGGCGGTAGCCCGGATTGATAAAAAGGAGGACGTTGCGTATCTCCAGTCGCAGCGGGAGAGGCACAAACTCGACCAATATCTCGATCAGGCCGCGAGCGAGCTGCTCTTTGCACGTAAGGTGCTACTTGTCGAGGGACATGGGGACTACCTTGCTTCGCGCATAGTCGCCGCCAAGCTGGGGGTGGACTTGGATGCAGAGGGCCTGTCGGTTATATCTTGTGGAGGAAAGTCAGCGATGCCGTTCTTTGCGCGGCTGTGCTGTGCCCTCTCCATTCCAACGGTGATCTTGCACGACGAGGACATCATTGAAGGCGATGGGACGGAACTGAGCGCGAGAGTTGTTGAGTCTAATACCAAGGCTAAGGAACTTAACGAGGAGGTTGCGAAGGCAGCACCGGGGATGCCCGTATTTGCTGTCCCGCGTAGTCTCGAGAACGTGTTGGGAATTGGTAGCGGCGCCGCCGACAAGCCGATGCGAGTTGCACAGGCGTTGGAGGCGATGAAGATTAGTGACATGCCAGAAGCGCTCGTAGCAGCAGTCAAGAGCTTGACGGGTCGTTAGCGATCCATGGTCGCCTGGACCATGCTCGGTCAAATGGCGTCGATGTCATGCTGACGACGCCAAGAACGAGCGATCACGTCCGCATGCGCCGATAGCGACCCTTCGCCCCACGCGGACGAACCGTGGCGACGTCCGGCAGGGCGCCAAGGATCGCCTTCAAGCTCGCCGACGGGTTTGAGAGCTGTCCTACCAAGCGCAGTCGGCGAGACATCTCACGCCAGCACATACCTCCCACGCGCGATCCGCACGAACCGACGCGAGGAGCCCGAGGCGTGGTCAGCGAGGGCGCCCTTGATCGAGGACCACGAGACCGGCTCACCCACAGACGCCTCAACGGCAGCATGGATATCCTTGACTCGCATCGGCTCCCCTCGATCCGCCAACACTTGGACGACTGCCTTGAGCACCCAGCCTGGTCGGCGAGGTCGCTCCCGCCGAGTCACTGGCCGCCGTCGAGGCTCGCCGCTGGCCCGCACGGCTGCCAGCTTCTTGGCCAGGCGCCCCAAAGACCCCTGTAGGTCTTGGTTAGAGTAGGTCCCAAGCAGGTCCATGGTGGATTGGGCATTGTGAAGCCAGACCTCGGCTCTGTCTAACGAGCGTCATGCGTTCAAGTACGGATAAGCGGCCATGACCTCAGCGATCGCCAGATCATCATCCGCGCCGCGCTCGCGCAACCCGCCGATGATCCCCTCGCGGTCCTCGGGAGTGCGGTTCTGGCTGAGCTTGCGCTTGCCCTGGAGCGCGTCGATTTCAAACCTGAATGGGGCGATGTGAGGCAATCGTTCGTCGACGTAGTCATCGGCGATGGACGCGAGCGACCACGGGTGCGAGAACCGCTCCTCGTGGACATCCACGAGCTCGCCGAGATGCTTGAGCACCACGTCACGGTCCCCTAGCGCGCGCGGGCGACCGTAGGCGTGGACGGCGAGATAGTTGTACGTCGGCAGGCCGCCGCTCGGACACCACCGCGGCGAGATGTAGGCGCGGGGCGCGCTGAAGATCGCCAACGCCTCGTGCTCGCCGTCGAGGTGACGCGCGAGCGGGTCGTTGGCGGCGACATGCGCGATCAGTGTCCCGTACCTGCCCTCGTCACGGTGCAGCACGAATGGGATGTGGGCGGCGAGCGGGCCGTCGGCAGCGATCACGAGCACACCGAAGCGGACCGCCTCGATCGTGTCGTGCAGGACCGGGAGCTCGCGCTCGGCGAAGTGGGGATTGACGTACAACGGTCCTCCTGGGTGTCGCTGACTCGCATCGATGGGCGGGCAGATGAACGTTACTGTGCGAACGGCGATGCTCCCCGAGCGCCTTACAGCCCAGCTTCTGGCCGGCCCGCCGGCGCAAGACGCCGAGACGGTGGTGAGGCGCCTGCTCGCGGTCCAGGGCCAGGACCCGCGCGGCGCCCGCCTGGCGATCAGAGCGCGCAGCGAGGGTCTGACGGCCGGCGACGTGGATCGCGCCCTGAACGAGCGCACGCTGCTGATCACATGGTTGAATCGAGGAACTCTGCATCTCGTCCGCAGCGAGGACTACCCCTGGCTGCAGGCGTTGACGGCGCCGCGCCTGATGACGAGCAGCGCGCGGCGACTGGCGCAGGAGGGCGTCACCCCGGACGCGGCCGAGCGCGGCGTGAAGACGATCGAGCGCGCGCTCGCCGACGAGGGCCCGCAGACCCGTAGTCAGCTGCGCGAGCGGATCGCGGCGGCGGGAGTGCGCACGGAGGGTCAGGCGCTCGTGCACCTGCTGCTGGCGGCGAGCCTGCGCGGGGTCGCGGTGCGCGGCCCGATGGTGGGCCGCGAGCACGCGTATGTGCTCGTCCGCGACTGGCTGGGAGCGCAGATCCCGGTCGAGCGGGATCGTGCTCTGGCGGAGCTGGCCCGTCGCTACCTGGCGGGCCACGGTCCCGCGGGCGATCGCGATCTCGCCAAGTGGGCGGGATTGCCGTTGCGCGACGCGCGCACCGGGCTGGGCGCGATCGCCTCCGAGCTGATCGAGCGCGAGGACGGGCTCGTCGATCTGGCGCGACGGCCGGCGGCCGCGGAGCTGCCGCCGCCCCGCCTGCTGGGCTCGTTCGATCCCGTTCTGCACGGGTGGGTCTCGCGCGAGCCGATGCTCGTCGGCAAACAGCCGATCATCACCCTGAACGGCGTGTTCCGACCGTTCGCGCTCGTGCGCGGTCGCGCCGTTGCGGTGTGGAGCATGCGCGCCGGCGAGGTCGCGCTGAAGCCGTTCGGTCGCCTGACGCGCGCGGACGCGGCGGCGCTGCGAGCCGACGCGCTGGCCGTCGCGGCCTATCTCGGCGGCGAGCCGGTGTCCGTGTGACGGTCGGACGGACAGGGCCGGGACGGCGTGAAAACACCCGGGTCGGGCGGTCGCAAGGTTGGTGGACGGCCGGAGGTGAGGTTGCCTCCGGCCGCCCCCGCGGCGCCCCTGCGGGTGGGGCGTCATCGCCGTACCTCCGGCGGACCGGTGCTCGATACGGGAGAGCGGCCGGCTCGCCGACGACGAAGTCATGCGTGCGTCGCTTGGCTGGTGGGCGCAAGGGGAAACATCGGCGCCATGGATCGCGGACCGTTGCGATCGAGGCGTGAGCCTCGTCGGCGCGGACCGTCGGCTCCGTAGACGGTCTCGCCGCCCCGGCCGACAGTCCTGCCATGGCCGATAGTGCGCGTTTTTCAGCTGAGTGCACATCGGGCCGTTCGTGTTTGAAAGAAGACACAAAGTAGACAGACATTTGTATACATAAGACTCTATCACCTGTAGTCATGTACTCGCCGACCCGCGAAGTTCCAGATATGTTCCCGCCGGCGCCCACCAACCCCGAGCTGGGTCGCGCGATCCGCCGCCTGCGGCGCGCCCGCCACCTGACGATCGAAGGCCTCGCGCACGCCTCGGACATGCACCCGACCTACCTGTCCGGCATCGAGCGGGGGCGGCGCAACCCGACCTGGAGCAAGCTCACCAGCCTGGCCGGCGGGCTCGGGATCCCCGTCGTCAAGATCGTGGAGGACGCCGAAGCCGAGGCTCAGCTGACTGAGCGGATGCGCATCGCCCGCTCCGAGCTCGGCCTGTCCGAGCGCTTCGCCTGAGGCGGTCTCTGCGCCGCGCCGCTCCGCGACCCTGCGGTGCGGCGGGAACCCTCCGGCGCGGCGAATACGCTCAATACATGAGGGAGGATCCCGAATCGTGACGCGCGCGCGCGAGCGGCTGGCCGTGATCGACCTCGGCTCCAACTCGTTCCGGCTCGTCGTGTTCATGGCATGGAACGGGTGGTGGCGGCGCACCGACGAGATCTATGAGCCGGTGCGCATCGGCGAGGGGCTCGCCGCGACGGGCAGGTTGGGGGAGGAGCCGATGCGCCGGGCGCTGGCCACGCTGGACGTGTTCGACCACTTCTGCCGTGCGGCCGGCCTCCGCGGCCGCTCCGTGGATGCCCTCGCCACCAGCGCCATCCGTGACGCCGAGAACGCCGCGGGCTTCCTGGCGCTGGCGCGCGAACGCACGAGCCTGCCGATCCGCGTGCTCAGCCGCGAGGAGGAGGCGCGCTATGGCTACCTGGCGGCGGTTAACTCCACGACGCTGACGGAGGGCTGTGTGCTGGACCTCGGCGGTGGGTCGCTGCAGCTGGTGCGCGTCGCCGATCGGATGGCGCGCGAGCTTGGCTCCTGGCGCCTGGGCGCGGTGCGCATGACCGAGCGGTTCCTGCCGGCCAACGGACCCGCCAAGCGCAGGCAGATCGAGCAGCTGCGCGAGCATGTCGCCGGCGAGCTTCAGCGCGCCGACTGGCTCGCGCGCGCGGGACCGCGTCTGGTGGGTATCGGCGGGACGGTCCGCAACCTCGCCGTCGCGGTCCAGCGCACGTCGGGTCTGCCCTCCAACGGCGTGCAGGCGATGATCGTCTCGAGCGAGGCGCTGGAAGAGCTCGTGGAGCGGCTCGCGGCGCTGCCGGCATCGCAGCGCAGCTCGGTGCCGGGCATCAAGCCGGCGCGAGCCGATCTGATCCTGGCGGGCGCGATCGTCGTGCAGGGGGCGCTGCTCGCCGGCGGGTTCGACGGCCTGGAAGCCACCGAGGCGGGGCTGCGCGAGGGCGTGTTCTTCGAGCGATTGCTCGCTGACCGGCCATCGGGGCACGAGCATAAAGCCCGTAGGACCGGGTCGCGAAGCGCTGGGGAACGCACAGCCCGGAGGGCTGGGTCGGCGGAGCCCCCGATCCCGGACGATCGGCCGCCGCTGTTCGCGGACCTGCGCCGCACGAGCGTGCTGAACCTGGCCGCGCAGTACCAGCCCGACGCGGCCCACACCGACCACGTCGCGACGCTTGCGCTGGCGATGTTCGACGAGCTCGCGCGTCTGGGGCTGCACGAGGGCGATCTCCTCGAGCGGGAACTGCTGTGGGCCGCGTGCATGCTGCACGACATCGGCATGTCGGTCGACTACGACGACCACCACAAGCACTCGCGCTACCTGATCCTCAACGGCGGTCTGCCGGGTTACTCGCCGACCGAGGTGGCGATCGTCGCGCAGGCCGCCCGCTACCACCGCAAGGGCATGCCCGACCCGGGTCCCCTGGCGGCGCTGTTCGGTCCGGATGACGTCGCGCGCCTGGATCGCTGCGCGGTCCTGCTGCGCCTGGCCGAGGATCTCGAGCGCTCACGCGACCAGCTGGTGCGCGCCACCCGGTTCACGCTCACCGGTGGGTCCAGCGGCAAGCCGCCCGCGGGATCGGGCGCCGGCGCAGGCGAGATCGAGCTGCGGTTGATCGCCGACGGCGAGTCGGCCGTCCCACGCTGGGCCGCGCGTCGCGAGAGCGAGTTGTTCGCCCGTGCGTTTCACCGCGAGCTGTCGGTCGCCGCGTGAGCCTTCTTCTCGAGCGCTGAGCTCAGTGGGCCCGCAGCGCTCGCTCGCGCCCGGCGCAGTCGTAGAGCAGCAACGCGTTGGGGTTGATCGGGCGCGGCTGCCACGTCGATGCCGGGATCACTCGGCAGGCTTCGATCACGGCGCTGGAGCCGGCGTTGCCGCCACGTTCGGAGTAGGCGCCGCCGAGCACGACGTAGCGCGCTTCCCCGCGCGCCACCAGCCGCGCCAGGCCGGGTCCGTTGACGGCTGGGTCGTTGCCGCTGTAGCCACCCATCGCGCCCGCCTCGTGGCCGAGCAGGATCATCGGTGCGGCCGTGTCCGAGGCCTCGGTCAGCACCACCCAACGCGTGCCGGGATGGCGGGGCAGCACGTAGTGAAGCAGCGCTCGGGTGAGGCGCATTCCCCTGGGGCTCAGGCCGAGCGGGCCGACCGACGCGGCGGCGTGCGGACCGGCGGCCGGGAACGTCCCCTCGACCGCGAACTGCCAGGTCGTGGTCGCATAGGCGGCAGGGGCGAGCAGCAGCAGGCCGAGCGTGAGCGCCATCGCCTGGCGCGTGAAGCGTCGCAGCGTCAGCATCGCCGCGACGCCGGCCGCGGCGCCGACGATCAGCACCGGGTAAAACCAGTGCAGGTAGTGGTCGTAGCCGAGCAGCTTCAGCTGCACCGCGACGGCGCCCGCGACCGCGATCGGAATCAGCGCGAGGCGCAGGCGCCGCCGCGCGCCGCGCGCGACCAGCGCGACGGCGCCGCCGCCCACCATCGCCGCCGTGCCCGGGCCGAGCGCCGACAGGTAGTAGGGGTGCACGATCCCCTTGGACAGGCTCAGCACGGCCGCCTCGATGAGAAACCAGCCGCCCAGCACGATCAGCCCCGCCAGCCGCGGATCCCGCCGTCCGCCGCTGTGCTGGAGGCCACGGTCACGCGCTCGCGAGCCATGGCCGTCAGCCTCTGGACGACTGTCACCCGTCTCCAGCTCACCGTCACCCGTCTGCACCCCGCCGCCGTCTGCCTGCGAGGGGGCGCCGATCGACCACAGCGCGAGCGCGATCAGGCCGATCAGCGCGAACGGCAGCATCCAGCCGGCCTGCCCGCCAAGGCCTGCTTCGAACAGGCGTAGCAGCCCGGTCGGCCCTCCGAACGCGACCGGGTAGCGCAGCCGGCCATTGCGCAAGTACTTGGACAGGTGCGTTTTGTGCGGGGGGGTCGCGGGCACGATCCCCACGCCTGCCCCGGCCGCGGCCGGACGCGCGCTTGCGCCGCCCGGTGGCGCAGAGGCGGGTGGAGTCGCTGCGCCGGCACGGCCGTGCGCGGCGCGGGCGCGCAGCGCTTCCCGTTCGATGTGCGCGAGCGAGCCGTGCTTGAACACGACCGGGATGCGGCCGGGGCCGCCGACCTGCCCTTCCACGCGCCCGAACCCGTTGTAGCCAAACGTCAGGTCACGCTCGGTGTTGTTTACCGACCCGCCAACGAACGGGCGGTGCGAGGCGGGCGTGAGTTCGACGATCGCCGACCACGAGGCCGATACCAGCAGCAACATGACGCCCGCCGCGAGCAGCTGGGCGGCCCGGCGCGCGAGCGATCCCGGTGCGCACACCAGGTAGCCGAGCCCGAGCCCGGGGACGACGAGGTAGGCGGCGAGGGTCTTGGTGTTGAACGCGAGTCCCACGAGCGCCGCGCTGCCCAGCAGCGTCAGCAGCCTGCCCGAGTCGATCGCGCGCAGCCCCACGCCGCAGGCGAGGATCATCAGCAGGATCAGGATCGCGTCGAGGTTGTTGTCACGCGAGACCGCGACGAACGACGGGAACACGGCCAGCGCAAGTGCGCTCGCGACGCCTGCCGCGGGGCCGAACCGGGGCGTCACCACCCAGTACAGCGCCGCGACCGCGAGCACGCCCGCGATCGCCTCGGGCAGCAGCAGGCTGAGGGGGTGAAACCCGAACAGCTCGGCGCTCAGCCCCTGCACCCACAGGCCCAGCGGCGGCTTGTCGATCGTCACCATCCCGCCGGCGTCGAACGATACGAAGAAGAAGTCGTGCAGCGAGTGGAGCATCGAGTGGACGCCCGCCGAGTAGAACGTGTTGGCGTAGCCGTTGCGAGACAGGTGGTTGACGTTCAGCACCGCCGACAGCGCCAGCACCGCGGTGAGCGCGATGTGCTGGGGCAGCACGCGCACGCGTCGCCACAGCCCCACCCGGGCCTCGGATTCGGCGCCGAGCGGCTGCGCTCCCGGGAGTGCGGGGGTTCGTTGGACGGAGCTCATGTGGAGGGCGCCACGGGCGGCATCGGCGGGGAGGTCACGGTTGGCCGCATGGTCGTCTGCCGGTCGGGGGTCAAAGGCTCGTCGCTGACCGTCGTCATCTGGGGAGCGCGTCCAGCAGCCGGTCGAGGTCGTCCTCGTCGTTCCACGCCCCGACGGACGCCCGCAGCCAGGGGCTGCCGGGAATGTTACGCACGATCACTCCCCGCCGGAGCAGGTGCTCGCGCTCGCGTTCGGGGTCCGGGCTCTCGAACGACACGAGCGTGGTGTCCCCGCGCGGCGCCACGGTGCGGCCGCGCTCGCCCAGCAGCGTGACCAGCCGCGCCGCCAGCTCCCGCGCGCGTTCGTGCACCGTCGGCCAGCCGGTGCGCTCCAGCACACGGGCCGCGGCCAGTGCGCAGGCGACCGTCTCGGCGCTCAGCGACATCGAGTCCAGGGCGCGCGCGTCCGCGTGGGGGTGCGCCTCCAGGCCGGCGTCGGGGTCGGCGAGATTTGCGTAGCCGCGGCGCTCGATTCGCAGTTGCTCGCGCAGGTTCGCGCTGAGATACAGCATCCCGGTGCCGTCGGGTCCGCACATCCACTTCTGACCCGCGCCCGCGTACGCGTCGCAGCCCAGCGCGCGCACGTCCACCGGGATCGCTCCGATGCCCTGGGCACCGTCCAGCAGCACCGGCACGTCCAGGTCGGCCAGCCCCTCAGGCGCGACGCGCCCGCTCATCCAGCCGACGTGCGAGCACGCCACCAGGCGGGTGGCGCCCGGGTCGACCGCGTCGGCGACGTCTGCCAACGGCGCCATCCGCACCGTCACGCCTTTGACATCCCGTGCGCCCGCCAGCGCGCCGAGCAGCCCCGGATGCTCCTCGTCGCTGGTGAGGATCTCATCGCTCGGGCCGAGCCCCAGTCCACTGATGACCTGGGCGATGCCCTCGCTGGTGCAGCTCGTCAGCGCGAGCCTGCCCGGCTCGCACCCGAGCGCTGCCGCGTAGGACTCGCGCAGCTGTCCGTTCAGCTCGACGCGCCGTTCGAAGTGGGCACGGGCGCGCCCGTCCTCGGCCTCGCGCGCGAGCTCGTCCGCCGCGGCCCGGACGGCGGCCGCGGGCAGCGGGCCGTCGGTGCCTGCGTTCAGGTACGCGAGCCGACGCAGCACCGGGAATTCGTCGCGCAGATCGTTCGGGGCCACGACGGGCGAGCATACCGGCGGCGTTGACCTTCGGCCGGGATGGAGAGAAGGGCGGCCGGCATTCGTCTCGGTCGAAAAGCGAGTATCAATAGGAAGCAGGACGAAGCGATGCGCGAGTGGTGGGGAGAGTGACGACAACCTCTGTGCACGCATACTGGGGCGAAAGGAGGTGTGCACAATGACTTCCGACACGGGCGCCGAGCCGCTGTGGGAGCCGACCGCGCAAGACCGCGAGCGTGCGGAGATGACCCGGTTCATGCACTGGGCCGGCGAGCGCAGCGGACGGACGTTTGTCGACTACGGTGGGCTGTGGGAGTGGTCGGTGTCCGAGGTCGAGGAGTTCTGGGCCGCCGTGTGGGAGTACTGCGGCGTGCGCGCCTCCCGTCCCTATGAGCGGGTGCTCGACTCGCGTCAGATGCCAGGGGCGCGCTGGTTTCAGGGCGCCGAGCTCAACTACGCCGAGAACATGCTGATGCGAGAGCGCGACCCTCACGCCGTCGCGGTCCTGCACGCCTCGGAGCTGCGTGAGCTGGACTGGCTGACGTGGGCGCAGCTGACCGCACAGGTCGCGGACGTGGCGGCCGGCCTGCGCGCCTTGGGCGTGGGTCGCGGCGATCGTGTCGTCGCCTACATGCCGAACATCCCCGAGACGCTCGTCGCGCTGCTGGCGGTCGCCTCGATCGGCGCGATCTGGTCGAGCGCGGCGCCGGAGTTCGGCGCACGCAGCGTGATCGACCGGTTCGCCCAGATCGAGCCGGCCGTGCTGCTGGCCGTGGACGGCTACATGCACGGCGGCCGGGACTACGACCGCACCGAGCCCCTGAGCGCGATCGTCGCCGAGCTGGGAAGCGTGCGTCACACGGTGCTGCTGCCTTACCTGTCCTCGGAGGCGAGCGCCACGGGTCTGCCGGGGGGCATGAGCTGGAGCGAGCTGCTGGAGCTGGGGCGCAGCGCGGGCGAGGGGCGCGAGGGCGGCGAGAACGCCGGCGCCGCACCGCTGTTCGAGCAGGTGCCGTTCGACCACCCGCTGTGGGTGTTGTACTCATCGGGCACCACCGGCCTGCCCAAGGCGATCGTGCACGGCCATGGCGGAATCCTGCTCGAGCAGCTCAAGAAGAGCTGGCTGCACCTGGACCTGCGCCGCGGCGACCGCATGTTCTGGTTCACCACGACCGGTTGGATGATGTGGAACTTCCTGATCGGCGCGCTGTTCACGGACGCCGCGATAGTGCTATATGACGGCAGTCCCGCGCACCCCGACATGGGTGCGCTGTGGCGGCTGGCGCAGCGGACCGAGATGACGTGCATGGGCGTCTCGGCGGGCTGGCTCGGTGCGTGCGCGAAGGCCGGAGTCGAGCCCGCGCGCGATTACGATCTGCACGCCCTGCGCGCGATCGGCTCGACCGGCTCGCCGCTGGCGCCCGAGAGCTATCGCTGGGTCAACGAGCACGTCGGCAGCGAGAAGTGGTTGTTTTCCACCAGTGGCGGCACCGACGTGTGCACCGCGTTCGTCGGCGGCTGCCCGCTGCTGCCGGTGTACGCGGGCGAGTTGCAGTGCCGCGGGTTGGGCTGCGCCGTGGAGGCCTGGGACGAGCGCGGCCACAGCGTCGTCGACGAGGTCGGCGAGCTGGTGCTCACCCAGCCGCTGCCCTCGATGCCCCTGTACTTCTGGGGCGAGGACTCCCCCGACCGCGAGGGTCATGGCGGCGAGCGCTACCGCGAGAGCTACTTCGCGATGTATCCGGGCGTGTGGCGCCACGGCGACTGGGTCCGGATCACACCCCGCGGGGGCGCGGTCATCTACGGCCGCTCTGACTCGACGATCAACCGCCAGGGCGTGCGCATGGGCACGAGCGAGATCTACCGCGCGGCGGGCGCGGTGGAGGAGGTGATCGACGCGCTCGTGGTGGACGTTCCCCGACCGGATCGCAACGCGGAGTTGTGGATGATCCTGTTCGTCGTGCTCGGCGAGGGTCTCGTGCTCGACGACGAGCTGCGCGCGAGGATCGCGCGGCGCATTCGCGAGGACTGCTCGCCCCGGCACGTCCCCAACGAGATCCTGCAGATCGAGCAGGTGCCGCGCACCCTGTCCGGCAAGGTGCTGGAGGTGCCGGTCAAGAAGATCCTGATGGGCGCCCCGCCGCACGAGGCGGCGAGCGTCGACTCGCTGGC
>Ga0210408_10000567_pt1 | contig 45899 bp, 42 predicted proteins | sample IncBWH4MmetaG_FD_155471 | JGI IMG/M metagenome (GOLD analysis project Ga0210408, IMG submission 155471) | Forest soil microbial communities from Barre Woods Harvard Forest LTER site, Petersham, Massachusetts, United States - Inc-BW-H-4-M | ecosystem: Environmental > Terrestrial > Soil >...
TGCGGCGAGTGTTTCATTCGGCTTGCGCGCTCACGCCGGCGTCCGGCGGCGCCCAGGACAGGCTTGCGGGCGGCGGAACTTCCAGCCGTACAGACAGGCCGATCAGGCCTTGTTCGAAATCGAGGCGGCCGCCGAGTTGCTCGGCGAGCGCACGCATCAAGCGCAAACCCTTCCCGGACGAGACCGTCGGATCGAAGCCTTCGGGCAGTCCCACCCCGTCGTCCGCAATTTCGATGACGAAGCGGCCGTCCGGATTTTCGCGCGAGGAAATTTGGATCTTGCCTGCAACGCCCGCGGGATGGGCGTATTTGAGCGCGTTCGTGATCGCCTCACCGACGAGGAGCCCGATGGCGACGCCCTGTTTCGGCGACGTGATGTAGTGCGGGTTGAGGTCGAAGGAGAACTCCGTTCGCTCCGCGCCGGCCAGAGAGCACATCGCCGCGTCCGCAATCTCGCGCAGATACGCCGGAAGATCGACGACCGCGTGTCCGTCGCGGTGCATGAGCAGGCGGTGCAGCCGCCCGACGGAGTCGATCCTGACGGACGTCTCCTGCAGCAAGGCGCTGACGTCGGCTCTCGGCAGCATCGGCTCTTCCGGCAGGCTCGCGGCTTGCGAGCGTATCAGCGCGGCAATGATGCTGAGGTTGTTGGCGATGCGGTGATCGGCCTCTACCGCAGCGGCATCAGGCAATGCTGCGGTATTCGCATCCTCGGTGGCCGCGGTAACCAGTCGCAACGGCATTTGCCGAGTAGGGCATGCGACGACCGCCTCCGCAAGCGAAATTCATGGCTAAGCTTTTGATAAATAATATTCTTTGCAAGTTGCACCGAAGCCTAAAAGCAGGCTCTTGACATCAAAGGCACCGATTACATATCTTGAGTAAGAAACTCTTTTGAGCCATAAGCTCTTTTGAGCTATTTGAGCCACAATCATGGGTGCGAGCCATGGCAATGGAAGGTCGATTGGAACGGCTGCAGATCATGCTCACCGAGGAGGAGCTGGCGGCGGTCGACGACTGGCGGTTTTCGCGCCGGATGCCGAGCCGCGCAGCTTCGGTCCGCGAACTCTTGAAGCGCGGGTTGAGCGTCGAGGGTTTTGAAATTGCCAACAAGAGCACGAAGTCGAAGGAATTTGGAATTCTGACCAAACTCAAACCGGAGCGTTCGAACGGTCCAGAACCGACGCCGGTCAGCGAGAGCCGCCCTTCCAGGAAGTGAGCGCTGCCGAGCGCTTCAGTTCTGCGGGGAAAGCTCGCGTTGCCGCGCTTCGGGGAAATGCCGGAAGGCGCGGCACGGGCGGCAGACCGGTTCGCAGCTCGATCAGCGCGCGGCGGGCGGCGCGCTCAAGGCGAGCGCGACACACCGTAGTCCTTTCATTGCGGCCTGCAGCCCCGGGGGAGACTCGCCCGAACGCGAAGAAGGCCGGACACTGCGCGCGCCGGCCTCCTCCGAGCTACTTTGATACTGTTGGTGTCAGGGCTTCAAGGCGCCCGTCGCGCTCGTGTAGACCGCATAGAGCGACGTCGAGCCGCAGATGTACAGCCGGTTTCTGAACGTGCCGCCGAAGCACAGATTGGCGACCGTCTCCGGGATGTGGATCTTGCCGAGCAGGTCGCCGCCGGCGTTGTAGCCGCGAACGCCGTTCTCGTTCAGATCGCCCCAGCCCACCGAGCACCAGACGTTGCCGTCCATGTCAGTGCGCACGCCGTCGCTGATGCTCGGCTTGGGCATATCGGCAAAGACCTTGCCGTTCGACAGCTTGCCGGCGCTGTGATCCACGTCGAAGACGCGGAGGTGCGACGGGTTGTCCGGGCCGTCGGTGAAGCCGGTGTCGATCACGTAGAGCTTCTTCTCGTCGGGCGAGAAGGCGAGGCCGTTCGGCTCCACGAAATCGTCGACCACGACCTTGATGTCGCCGGACTTCGGATCGGCGCGGTAGACGTTGTGCTTTTCCTGCTCCTGCGCGGACTTGACGCCCTCGTAGTTGCCGCCAATGCCGTAGGCCGGATCGGTGAACCAGATCGCGCCGTCGGAGGCGACGACGCAGTCGTTCGGCGAGTTCAGCCGCTTGCCGTTGTACTTGTCGGCAATGACCGTGATCGTGCCGTCGAGCTCGGTGCGGGTCACGCGCCGGCCGCCGTGCTCGCAGGTGATCAGCCGTCCTTCGCGATCGATGGTGTTGCCGTTCGAGTTCATCGATGGCTGGCGGAACACGCTGAGGTGCCCGTCGTCCTCGCAATAGCGCATGATGCGATTGTTCGGGATGTCGCTGAACAGCACGTAGCGGCCGGCGGGGAAGTACACCGGGCCCTCTGCCCAGCGGAATCCGGTGGCGACGCGCTCGACCGCCATGGTGCCGGCGAAGGCCGGGAAGCCGGTGGCGCCGAACGCACCTTTTGGTTTCTTCAGCGACTCGACGTGCGGATCCGGATAGACCCCACCAGGCAGCGGCCCCAAAGGCAGCGCGTCGGTCGATCTCCCCGGAACGCCCGTCGCGCCGAGCGGGGATACCGTCGCTGCGTAAGCCGCTTGCAGCGTCATCGCCGACGCAGCGGCCGCAGTCGCCGTCAAGAATGCGCGTCTGTGCATTGTCTTCTCCCTAGTTGTTTATGAATCCGGCCGTCATGGACCGGTCTTCCCGGACTTTACCGAACGCTTACCACGCAACATGAATCCGGCAGATCCCGGTTCGCGGAATGTAGAGGCAGGTGGGTCTGTGCAGACTGGCAGCCGGCAATGTCGTTCGGACGGCGCAGACTCTAGCACGCGCATTGCGGGACGGCTATGCCGGCTGCGATGCAAGAGCCGTGTTGAGGTAATGGCGGTGACACCGTTCCGTCACGATTCCTCAGATCGTTTTTTCCGACGCCGCGTCGAAGAAGTGCACGCGCTCGGGGTGCATGGCCAAGCGGAGCTTTTCACCGCGCTGGGCGCGCACGGTCGGCTCCACCGACGCCACCATGGTGTGGCGGCCGACCCGCAGGTCGAGCAAAATCTCGGCGCCTAGCTTCTCCACCAGCTCCACCACCGCGTCGAAGCAGAGCCCGGGCGGATGGCTGCCGTTGGCGAGCTGCAGGTCCTCGGGCCGGATGCCCATGGTCACGTCGCTGCCCGCATACTGGCGGAGCCGCGGCCCGATCTCCGCCGGAACGTCGATGCGGAAGGCGTCGCTCTCGGCATGCAGCGCGCCGTCGACCTCGTGCACGCGCACCGCAGCGAAATTCATCGCCGGCGAGCCGAGAAAGCCGGCGACGAAGCGGTTGGCCGGCGCGTTGTAGAGCTCGAGCGGCTCGCCGACCTGCTGCACCAGCCCGTCCTTCATCACCACCACGCGATCGCCCAGCGTCATCGCCTCGACCTGATCGTGGGTGACATAGATCGCCGTGGTGCTGAGCCGAGTATGCAGCTTCTTGAGCTCGACCCGCATCTGCACGCGCAGCTTGGCGTCGAGGTTCGAGAGCGGCTCGTCGAACAGAAAGACCTTGGGGTGGCGGACGATGGCGCGGCCAAGCGCTACGCGCTGGCGTTGGCCGCCGGAGAGCTGGCGCGGCTTGCGCTTGAGATATTCGCTGATGCCGAGAATGTCGGCCGCCTCCTGCACGCGTTTGGCGATGTCCGCGCGGTCGATCCGCCGCATCTTCAGGCCGAAGGCCATGTTGTCGTACACGCTCATGTGCGGATAGAGCGCGTAGTTCTGGAACACCATGGCGATGTCGCGGTCCATCGGCGCGAGGTCGTTCACCACCACGTCGCCGATCAGGACCTGGCCGGAGGTGATCGATTCGAGCCCTGCCACCATGCGCAAGGTCGTGGTCTTGCCGCAGCCCGAAGGTCCAACGAGCACCATAAATTCATTGTCGCGTATTTCGAGGTTCACGTCCTTCACGGCGTGTACGTCGCCGTACATCTTGTTCAGGTTCCGGATCAGGACCTGGGCCATGGCATCATCCCTTCACTGAACCGGTGAGGCCGGCGACATAGTGCTCGACGAAGAACGAGTAGACCACGGCGACGGGTATCGAGCCGAGCAACGCCCCCGCCATGAGCGCCCCCCAGAAGAACACGTCGCCGCGAATGAGCTCGGAGGTGACGCCGACCGAGACGGTCTTCTCCGCCGGGGACGAGAGGAAGACCAGGGCATAGATGAATTCGTTCCACGACAGCGTGAAGGCGAAAATGCCGGCCGAGAGGATGCCCGGCACCGCGACCGGGAAGATGATGTAGACCATCGCCTTCCAGCGCGTCGCGCCGTCGATGCGCGCGCATTCCTCGAGCTCCTTCGGGATCGCCTTGAAGTAGCCCATCAGCAGCCAGGTGCAGAACGGAATGAGGAAGGTCGGATAGGTAAGGATCAGCGCCCAGGGCGTATCGCCGAGGCGGAAGTTGCGGATGATGTCGGCGAGCGGAATGAAGAGGAGCGTCTGCGGCACCAGGTAGGTGATGAAGATGCCGGTACCCAGACTGCCGGCGAAGGGGAAGTTGAGGCGGGACAGGGCGTAGCCGGCGAGCAACCCGCAGAACAGCGAGATGACGGTGGCGACGATCGAGATTATCAGCGTGTTCAGCATCCAGGTGCTGAACAAAGTCTCGCCGAGCAGATAGCGGACGTGGTCGAGCGTCGGATGCAGCGTCCAGAACGGCGTGTAGTTCGGCGCCATCCACGGCCGGTAGAGCTCGTTGTCTGGCCGGAAACTCGTCACCAGCATCCAGTAGAACGGAAACAGCAGCAAGAAGACGAACGCTCCGAGCGGGATGTAGAAGTAGGCCCAGCGCCGCCATTTCGCTCCTTCGATCATGAACAACCCCCCTCAGAGCGTCTCTACCCGGCGGATGTAAAGGAGCTGGATGATGACCACGAGCAACAGCACCGGGAACATCGCCAGCGAGATCGCCGCCCCCTGGCTGAGCAGGCCGGTGCCGACGCCGATCTGATAGGCGTAGGTGGCAAAGAGCTGGGTGGAATTCGCCGGCCCGCCGCCGGTCAGCACGTAGACGAGCTGAAAGTCCGAGAAGGTCTGGATCACGGAAAACAGCACCACCACCATGGTGACCGGCAGCAGCAGTGGCCAGGTCACGTGCCAGAAGCGCTGCCACGGCCGCGCCCCGTCGATCGCCGCTGCCTCCTGCAATTCAGGATTGACAGTCTGCAGTCCGGCCAGCAGGCTGATCGCGAAGAACGGCACGCCGCGCCAGATGTTGACGATGATGACGGAGGTCAACGCGAGTCCCGGCTCGCCCAGCCAGTTGATGCGGCCGTGGATCAGGCCGAGGCGGTAGAGCGACCAGTTGATGACGCTGAAGGTCGGATCGAACATCCATTTCCAGGCAAAGGTCGAAAGCACGGTCGGAATGATGAAGGGCAGCAGGATGAAGGCGCGGGTTATCGCCTTGCCCTTGAAGTTCCGGTTGAGCAGCAGCGCCAGCCACAGGCCGAGCGCGAGCTTGAACACCGTCGTCACGATCGTATAGACGAACGTATTCCACACCGCGGTCCTGAAAATGCTGTCGTTCGCCAGCACCGCGAAATTGTGCAGCCCGACGAAGCTGCCGGCGACGCCGACCTTGGCGTCGGTCACCGACAGCTCGACGCCTTTGACGAAGGGATAGGCGATGAACAGGCTCAACAGCGCCAAGGTCGGCAGCAGCAGAACGAGCGCGAGCCAGCGCTCGTCCTCCAGCATCCGCGTCACCGCGCCGCGCTGCATTGCGCCGGCGCGAGGCTCACTCAGCGCGTAGCCGGTAACGGTCATTTCGATCCTCTATGGCTCGAGGCGCTTGGAGCACGCGCTGCCGCGGCCTGCTTTCCCGACGGCGAGCGGGAGTTCGATCGGACGGCCATCACGCGGCATGGATGTTCCTGAATTCCGCGTCGGCCCATTTCACCGCGTCCTCGGCCGACGTGCCCTGCACGGCCTTGGCGTACATGTCGGTGATGAGATATTTGCTCAGGCCCTCCGCCGCCTTGCGATCGGCCGGGCCGGCGTAGCCGGGGAAGCGTCCGGCGCGCGCTGCGGAGCGGAACGGCAGCATCACCGGATCCTTCTGCCATAGCGGGTCCTCCTCCCAGACGGTGGTCGCGCCCACCGAATAGCCCTGCTGCGAGTTGAACCAGCGGCCGTAAATCTCCTTCGAGGTGATCCAGCGCAGAAATTCCTTCGCCGCTTTCTGGTTCTTCGAATAGCCCATCAGCATGTTGGTCATCGGCAGGTGATAGCCGAACTGGCCGGCACGGCCCTTGGGCAGCGGCGAGTGCGCCATGTCCTTGAACATCGGCTCGCCTTTTTCGTCGAGGTAGGTGTCGGGCTTGCTTTTGGCCAACAGATAGATGGAGGCGCCGTTCAACGTGGCGCAGATGGTACCGGACAGAAACGCGCGATTGTTGTTGGTGTCGTCCCAGGCGAGCCCGCCTTCGTCGAGCGCTTCCTTCCAGAAGTCGGCCATGAACTTCACCGAGTCCACGGCGTCCTTGGAATTGAGCACCACCGTCTTGCCGTCGGCCTCGACCTCCTTGCCGCCCCACGACCAAAGATACGGATAGGTGAAGGTCGGCGCGTCGCCGAAGGTGTGGCCCAGCGTCTGCCCGGCCGGGTGGCCGGCCGCCTTCAGCTTCTTGCCGACCGCACGGTATTCCTCCCAGGTCGCCGGAAAGCTGTTGGCGCCCTGCTCGGCGAACCAGGACTTGCGATAGACGATCATGGCGCCGAGCACGCACCACGGCACCCCCAGCCACTTCTGGCCGTTGTTGGCGACAACCTTCGACTCCTCATAGAAACCGCCTTGCGCCTTGCCGATCTCCTCGACGACATCGTCGACATTGGCGACGCTCTCGGCATAGAGCTGCGGCCAGTTGTTGAGGCCGCAAATGACGTCGGGGCCGACGCCGGATTGGATCGCCGAGGTGGTGCGCGCCTGCAGATCGTTGCCGTTGATGGTCTCGATGTTGAGCTTGATGCCGAGAGCCTTCTCGGCCTCAGGCGCGATCTCCTTCTTCAGGAGCGCGTCGGAGGCAGGAACGAAGTCGTTCCAGCGCAGCCAGTGCACGGTCGCGGCTTGGGCGTAAGCGGGCGCCCGCGAGGTTGCGAGGATCGCGGCAATCCCGCCGGTCTTCGCCGCCATCGCCCCGGCGCCGGAGAGCTGAAGCAGCTTTCGCCGATGAATCCGAGCCATCTGTTTCCTCCCAGTCGGCTGAATTGGAGTTTGACGTTTCTTGCCGGATGGAACCCTTTATCACACTTCACCGGCCCGGTGTTGGCGGAGAGACGCGGCCGCCCTGGTCGGGCAATGCGCCACTGACCCTCGTGCGGATGCCCCCATGCGACCCTGGCTGATCTGATATAGTGAAACGAGCCTGTTGAACTAAACGCTCGAACCGAGGAACCGCTGCCATGAGCGTCCTGCCGCGCGATTTTGTGCCCGCCGTCGCCCCGAGCGGCTCCGACCTGATTGCGCCCGATTGCCGCGGGCTGAACTTTTGGGCGATCGACCGCGCCATCCGCGATCTGTTGACCCTCTATCTGGACGAGGCGGCGCTGCGGCATTTCACGCCCTATTTCGAGCGTCTCGGCGAGCTCGCCGGCGGGCGCCTCGACGAACTGGCGCTACAGGCGGACAAGCGCACGCCGATCCTGCACCATCGCGACCGCTTCGGCCGCGACGCCGACTGGGTCGAATACCACCCGGCCTACCGGGAGATGGAGCGCATCGGCTTCTCCGAGTTCGGCCTGCACGCGATGTCGCGGCGGGCCGGCGCCCTCGGCTGGCCGGGCACGGCGCCGCCGCTCGCCAAATACGCGCTGCAATACCTGTTCGCCCAGGCCGAGTTCGCGCTGCTCTGCCCGCTGTCCGTGACCGATACTTCGATCCTGCTGATCCAGAAGTACGGCGATGAGCGCCTGAAGCAGCGTTACCTGCCGGGCATGCTCAGCCAGGACATGGACGCCCTGCGCAAGGGCGCGCAGTTCATGACCGAGAAGGCCGGCGGCTCCGACCTTTCCGGGATCGAGCTTGCGGCCCATCGCACCGGCGGCCATTGGGAGCTGTGGGGCGACAAATGGTTCTGCTCCTGCGCCGACCATGACGTCGTGCTGCTGCTCGCCCGCTGCCAAGGCGCACCCGCCGGCAATGCCGGCCTGTCGCTGTTCGTCATGCCACGACGGCTCGAGGACGGCAGCCGCAACCGCTACCGGGTCGTGCGGCTCAAGGACAAGCTCGGCTCGCGCTCCATGGCCGCCGGCGAGGTCATCATGGAAGGCGCCGTCGCCTATCTCCTCGGCGAGCCCGGCCGCGGCCTCAGGCAGATGATGGATCAGGTCAACCTCTCGCGGCTGTCGCACGGCTTCCGCGCCGCCGGCATGATGCGGCGCTGTCTGAACGAGGCGCTGCAGGTCGCGCGCCACCGCCGCACCTTCGGCCGCGCCCTGATCGATCACCCGATGGCGCGGCGGCAGCTGCTCAAGCTCATGGTGCCGACCGAACAGGCGCTCTCGGTCGCAATCGCGGCGGCCGTGGCGATGACCAGGGGTGACGAGGCGCAGCTCCGCATCCTCACCCCGCTCGTGAAGTACCGCGCCTGCCGCGACAACGTGCCGGTCGCCACGGGCGCCATGGAGATGCGCGGCGGCAACGGCTACATCGAGGACTGGGCCAACGCCAAGCTCATCCGCGACGCCCATCTCGGTCTCATCTGGGAAGGCACATCGAGCGTCAACGCACTCGACATCATTCGCCGCGCCGTCGGTCGCGAGCGCGCGCACGCGGCGCTCGCCGGAGCGCTGCACGGACGGATCGAGCAGGCGCCGATTCCTGAAGCGTTCCGCGACCGCCTCGCCGCGCTGATCGATCGGGCCGTCGGGTTTGCGGAGACGGTTGCGAAGCTACCGAGTGCCGAAGCCGCCTGCCGCCGTGCCGCGAGCGCCCTCTACCATGTGACCAGCGCCGCGCTGCTCGCCGCCGAGGGCGCCGAACTAGGGAGCCGCGGCGGCGACGCCCGGCGCCTGCTGCTGGCGCGGCTGGTGCTCGACCATCGGCTGGGCAACACCGATCCGTTCGTTTTGCCCGACGACGCCTGGGAGAATGCAGTGAGTGGGAAACTGTTCGGCGACGAGCCGGTGCCGCTGGCGGAAGCCGCGGCTCTGTTGGCGGCCTAAACTTCGAGCACCGAGGACATCGCGCAGCCAAGCGATCCGGAGGGACAGTGTCATGCATGGTACCCGCAAATCAGTCGACGACGCGCGCCTCGAAGCCTACGCGATGCGGCTCGAAGACATCGACGTGAGCCGTCCGGAATTGTTTCGTTCGAATACGATGTGGCCGTATTTCGAACGGCTGCGCAAGGAAGCTCCGGTTCACTACTGTCCGCTGAGCCGTGTCGGCCCGTACTGGTCGGTGACCAAGTACAAGGACATCATGCATGTCGAGACCAACCACGGGGTCTTTTCCTCCGACATCGATCTCGGCGGCATCGGCATTCAGAACGTCAAGGCGGACTACCGCCGCGACAGCTTCATCGCCATGGACGAGCCGCGGCACGGCCAGCAGCGCAAGACCGTGGCGCCGATGTTCCTGCCGGAAAATCTCGACAAGCTGGCAAACACGATCCGCGTCCGCGCCCGCGAAATCCTGGATCACCTGCCGCGCAACGAGACGTTCGACTGGGTTGATCGCGTCTCGGTCGAGCTGACCACGCAGATGCTGGCGACGCTGTTCGACTTTCCCTGGGAGGAACGGCGCAAGCTGACCCGCTGGTCGAACGTGGCGACCGCGGCGCCGGGCAATCGCGAGATCATCGCCTCGGAAGCGGCGCGCGAGGCCGAGCTGCAGGAGTGCGGAGCCTATTTCGAGGAGCTGTGGAAGGAGCGCATCAAACAGCCGCCGAAGGCCGATCTGCTCTCGATGATGGCGCACAGCGAAGCGACACGGGACATGGACCCGAAGAACTTCCTCGGCAACCTCATCCTGCTGATCGTCGGCGGCAACGACACGACGCGCAACTCCCTCTCGGGCAGCGTCTACGCGCTCAATCTCTTCCCCGACCAGTACCGGAAACTGCGCGAGGACCATCCGCTGGTGCAAAATCTCGTGCCCGAGGTGATCCGCTGGCAGACGCCGCTTGCCCACATGCGCCGCACCGCGCTCACCGACACCGAGATCGCCGGCAAGGCGATCAAGAAAGGCGAAAAAGTCGTGATGTGGTACGTCTCGGGAAACCGCGACGAGGACATGTTCGAGAATGCCGACGATCTCCTCATCGAGCGGCGCAACGCGCGCAATCACATCGCGTTCGGCTTCGGCATTCACCGTTGTCTCGGCCTGCGCCTCGCCGAGCTGCAGCTGCGCATCGTATGGCAAGAGATTTTGGAGCGCTTCGACACGATCACCGTCGTCGACGATCCGAAATGGATCTATTCGAATTTCGTCAAGGGCTACGAGACGCTGCCGGTGCGGATAGCGGGTTAGTTAGTTAGGGCGTGCACTCATGGATGGGGCTGCCGCTGCGCTTGGTCGCACGGAGACCTGCGCTTAACGTCTGCTGCACCCGCTTCAAATTAGATTCGAGGTAGCTGTCAGCTTAGATGATGGAGCACTGTCGATCACCAAGGGGAGCCGACAATGGAGTTCTACCTCAGCTTTGCCGACCTCTTTGAGAAATTACCGAACAAAATCGGCGCGATCTTTATCCCGGTCTTCCTGGTCACCATCCTGATCGAGGCGCTTTTCATCCAGGCCCGGCATGGCAGCTACCCGTGGAAAAATACGGGGATCTCGGCGCTCGTCGCGGTCGGGCACCTGGTGACCCAGGCAGCGGCGCACGGCGTCATATTTGGCTTCATCGTTGCGGCGGTCTACGAGGTCCGGCTGACGACCATCCCGGTCTCCTGGGGGAATTGGCCGAGCCTGATCGCTCTCTTCCTGCTGACTGATCTCGCGTTCTATGTCGAGCATCGCTGCTCACACCGCATTCGACTGCTTTGGGCCTCGCACAGCGTCCATCACAGCACCGAACGCATGGTGGTCTCGGCCGCCTTCCGTCTGTCCTGGACGCCGATCCTGTCAGGCGTGTTCCTGTTCTACCTGCCGATTGTCTGGATCGGCTTCGATCCGGTCTGGGTGTTCGGCATGGTCTCAGCCGGCCTGACCTACCAGTTCTTCGTTCACACCGAGCTGGTCAAGCGGATCGGGTGGCTGGAATGGGCTATCAACACGCCATCGGCCCATCGGGTCCACCACGCCCGCAATTCCGAGTACATCGACAAGAATTTTGGCGGCGTTCTGATGATCTGGGATCACCTGTTCGGCACGTATCAGGCGGAGCTTCCGGATATCAAGATACGCTACGGACTTTCGCATCCGCGCTCCTCGCCCTCTAATCCCTTTGTCATCGCTTATGAGGATTTATGGCGAATGCTGAAGGAACTCGTGAGCGCCCGGGGATGGCGGGCGTGGTTCCACAGCGTGCTCGGACCGCCGGCCTGAAGCGGCGAGGAACGCCCGGTGTGCGTGATGGGCCGCGCTTTCCGCAGGTGCAAACCTCAGCCATTGCATGCGATTGACCTGCCGCGGCCGTGTGTTCCGCAGGCCAGCCACGGACGGCGGCGATCAGCCAACCCACCATCCGCGAACGGCCGGCGTCCGTAAACCTTCACTGATGCAGACTGTCCGGCCCCACCTTGTGGTTGGCGCTTTGCGGTTTTACACTAGAGCGCCACGCGTTGCCACCGCGCGATAGGCGCAAACAATCAGAAAAAGAACAGCGACGACGGCTCGAGTGCTGGCGCCGGCCTAAGAAGGTGGAGAGACGAGGCGATGGCGACGATTATCAAGCCCAGTGAAGTGCCGAAATATGTGCCTGGCGCAGTAACGGCGGCGAGCGACGATCTCGGCTGGAATGGAGTTTGGTTACGCGGCTATCGCTATGCAGCCCTGGATTTCATCGTCCCACCAGTGAGGGACTTCACAATCATATCGTATTGCCGAGGAGCCACGTTGATGGAGCGGCGGTGCGAAGGAGCATGGACTAAGACGCATTGCGCGCCGGGCGATGTTTCGCTGTTGACCAGGTCGCAGCGTTCGCATTGGCACTGGACCGAGGAAATCGATGTCAGCCATGTCTATTTGACCGACAATTTGGTGTCTGAGGTTTGTGCCGAGGTAACCGACCGATGCTTCGCCGATGTTCAATTGCATGACGTATTAAAGTCGCACGATCCGATCGTGACGGCGGCAGTGGCTGCCATCACGCGCGAGGCCCAGCAACAGGCGTTGGGTAGTGCCGTGTATGTTGAAGCTGTGGCGACACAGCTCGTCGTGCACCTTTTGCGCAATTACGCATCCGTGACGTTCCGCGAACCGAGCGGCAAAGGAAGGCTATCGCCGGCTCAAGTTCGCCGGCTGACGGGGTACATTGACAGCAGGCTGCCCGAACAGCTCAATCTTGAAACGCTGGCGGCAGTGGCGGGAGTGGGTGTGTGGACGTTTACCCGCCACTTCCGTGAATCCTTCGGCCGAACCGCGCACGCTTACATTATCGAGCGGCGCATCGATCGGGCTCGACGCCTGCTGGCACAGAGCTGTTTGCCGATCAAGGAGGTAGCATCGGTTTGCGGGTTTGCCGATCAGGCCCACATGACCCGCGCATTCCGGACGCATTTGCACACCACGCCGGCGGCGTTGCGCCTTTAGCGGCGGGGGGACACCGTTTCTTTCAAGAAATTGCCTTTTTCCTTCAAGACACGCGCTTGGCTGAAGTTTCAAGATGCGGGCTGTGGGGCACCTCCACCATTACGCAAAGGAGAATGCCATGAACAAGCAAGTGCAACGGACTGAGAAATCAGGGTCGGTAAAGGCTGTTAGCGTCGCCGACTACATCGTCGAACGCCTTGCCGCAGAAGGGATCGACCACTGTTTTGGCGTTGCCGGGGACTATGTGTTCCCGATCTGCGATGCAGTTGACAGCAGTGCGAAGGTGAAGTGGATCGGCTGTGCCAACGAGTTGAATGCATCTTACGCCGCGGACGGCTATGCGCGCATCAGGGGCGCAGCGATGTTGGCGACGACTTACGGCGTCGGCGAGCTATCCGCCATAAACGGCGTGATGGGCGCCAAGGCGGAACGATCACTGGTATTTCACGTCGTCGGAATGCCTCCTATCAGCATCAGCGCGTGGGCAAGATCGCCCATCACACGCTCGGCGACGGCGTCTTCGGCAATTTCGTCGATCTGTCCGCTGGGGCCGCGTGCTGTCATGCTGTCATCAATCCGGAGAACTGCGTTGTCGAAATGGAGCGTGTCATCGCGGAAGCACGCCGCAGCAATCAGCCTGCCTATATCGCGGTGCCGTCGGACTACGCGCTATCCCCAGTCGTGTCGGCTGACGTGAAGCCTATCCTGCCTCGATCAAACCCGGAAGCGCTGCAGAAGGCGATGACCATCATCGCAGCGCGTATAAGCAATGCAAAGTCCGTCGTCGCGTTTCCGGCCTTCACAATTTCACGGCTCGGCTTGCAAAAGCAGGCACAGAAGGTGATCGAAGCGCTGGGTTGTCCTTTCGTCACAACGCTTATGGAAAAATGCGTGATCGACGAGAGCCATCCGCAGTTTGCCGGCATGTATGCCGGTGCGGTATCAGCGCCGAAAACCCGCCAAATCGTCGAAGGCGCCGATCTCGTCCTCGATCTGGGCGGTGTCAATTTGAACGACATCACCACGGCCGCATATTCCGGGCAGCTCGATCTGTCCCGGTTTGTTACCGTCGGTCTTGAAGATGTCAGGATAGGAGACCAAATCATCGCCAATGTTCGGCTTGCGGACGTTCTGTCTGAGTTGGCGAGACTCAAACCGTCATCGGCGCCATACAAAGGAAAACCGCAGGGTCTTGCGCCGGTGAACGGCAGCCCGTCCGACAAGATCACCATGGCCGCGCTTTATCCACGCTACGCGACTTTCCTGCACGCGGGAGACACGGTCCTTCTCGAGACTGGCAGCTCAAGCCTCGGCGTGACACCCACCATGCTTCCGGACGGCGTCAGGGTGGAGGCCCAAGTTCTGTGGGGATCGATCGGTTGGGCGACCCCGGCCGCCCTCGGTGTCGCGCTTGCCGACCCGAGCCGGCGCACAATTCTGATCACTGGCGAAGGCTCGCATCAACTGACTGCGAACGACGTCGGCGCCATGGGACGGTTCGGAGCAAACGTTATCGTCTTCGTACTCAACAATAGCGGCTACCTTATCGAGCGGGCGCTGGAGGAAAATCCGGACTGGACCTACAACGACCTCGCGCCTTGGAACTACGCCGAATTGCCGAAGGCGCTTGGTTGCGCCGACTGGTTTACTGCGCGTGTCAGCACACTTGGCGAACTCGACGAGGCGATGAAGACCGCACGCGCCAGCAAATCCGGGGCCTACATCGAGATCATCGGCGGTAAAATGGACATGCCGCCTGCCCTCGCCTTCGCCCATGGCCAGCTGAAGGCTATGTACGGCGACACACCATAGAACATCGCATCAGATGGCGGGGGCTACCGCGCCCTCGCCATCTGTGAGTTTGTGTCCGCGATGGGTGTGCGCCGTGACAAGGCGGGGCTTTTCGGTGGGTGCAAGTCCCTTAAAATCAAAGTCAAGCGCCGACGGCTGCTGGTTGCGAAAATCGTTCCGGTACCCCCTGACTGATCCGCGCCAATTCGATAGCCTGCGATGCCGTCCCGGCACGGGTGAGGCGGATGTCAGTTAGTCAGTTCAAACGGCGCGAATTTATAACGCTTCTGGGGGGCACGGCAGTCACTTGGCCACTCACTGTGCGCGCGCAGCAGCCGGACAGGATCCGGTTGATCGGCGTGCTGATGGCGTTTGCGGAGAGCGATCCGGCTGCGCAGTCTCAGGTCGCGGCGTTTCGAGGCGCGCTTGCGAAGCTCGGATGGACGGAAGGCCGCAATCTCCGGATCGAACTGCGCTGGGGCGCTGGTGATGCGAATAGGATCAGCACATTTGCAAGAGAGCTGGTCGAGCTGCGGCCCGATGCAATCGTCGGTCAGACGACGCCCGTGACCAGCGCGCTCGCCCGCGAGACGCGGACAATTCCGATCGTGTTCGCAGTCGTGTCCGATCCGATCGGCAGCGGCTTCGCGGCGAGCTTCGCCCATCCGGGCGGCAACATTACCGGCTTCACCACCAACGAGCCTGCAGTCGGCGGTAAATGGATGGAACTATTGAAGGAGATCGCGCCACGCACGGCGCGCGTGGGGCTTCTGTTCAACCCGGCGACGGCCGTGGCGCCCAAACTCTTCATCTCCTCCATTCAGGCTGCAGCATCGCCCCTTGCCGTCGAGGTGAGTGCCGCCCCGGTCCACGCAAAGGATGAGATCGAAGGCGTGATCACCGCGCAAGCGCGCAATCCGGGTGGCAGTCTTGTCGTGATGCCGGACGCATTCTTTTTCAACGTGCCAACGCGTGATCTGGTCATTGCGTTGGCGGCCGGCAACGGCGTGCCGACAATCTATTTCGATCGCCTTTTTGTGGAATCAGGCGGCTTGATCGCTTATAGCGCTGACTTCTCTGAAGAGCTCCGCCAGGCGGCAGGGTACATCGACCGCATCCTCAAGGGCGCCAAGCTCACCGATCTGCCGATCCAACAGCCGATCAAGTACGAGCTTGTCATCAACCTCAAGGCCGCGAAATCGCTCGGCCTCAACGTGCCGGACAGACTGCTCGCGGTCGCCGACCAGGTCATCGAATAAGGCTGGCCATTTCGGTTGTGGTGCGAAGCCCTTCTCGTACTCGGGGTGGCGGCGGCATAGCCGCTCGGGAGCGCGGGCGCAGCACACCGACCGGGTACGGCGGGTCGGGGTGCTGACGGGATAGGGTGACTCCGATTCCCGAGGCAAGCGCGTTGCGGCCGGAGTTCACGCCGGGCTTTCGGAAAGGGCCTGGACCAACGGCCCGCAATTGCGTTCGACTTATTCATCCAGACAGCGCATGGTGGCCGTGACCGAGCCGCCGACGCAAAGCGGTCGGGCCTTCAGTCCACTGTTTGACCGGAGCCCACCCGGGTATCCGTTGCCCTCGCTCCGAAAACATGTCGGGCGAAAGGAACCTTCATGCAATTGCCGTCAATTCTGCAAGGCGAGTCGCTCACGCGCCTCCTGCAAGGTGCCGCCGCTGGCGCCGTGGCTACCATGATCATCGGCTTCCAATGGAGCGGATGGACTCTTGGCAGCACCGCGGACAAACAGGTCAAGGATGCCGAACAGGCGACTGTCGTGAGAGTGTTGGCGCCTATCTGCGTTGATAAATTCCAGCAGTCCGCCGACGCCAGCACAAATCTGGATGAACTCAAAAAAGCCGACTCGTGGAGGCGAAATGAGATAATAGAAAAGGCCGGATGGACAAAATTCCCCGGCTCAGAGCCTGACGGCAAAGTGGCAGAGGCCTGCGCTCGCCTTCTTAGCCAAGTCAAGTAGCGTACCGGCACCCAAGCAGCCGCGGCAGCCCCGACGTCAGGCTACGTCACAGCAATTTCTCAATTCTTTTACGCCGAGGCAGCCTCAGATCGGCGGCAGCCCATGCGGGTGCTGTTTGTTATGCAGTCGGGCGGGAACAGCGCCAGGAGGAGGTCAGCTTTGACCTTCTTCCGGTGGTAGTTCGGGCTCGGTGCGATTGGCTTTGCGCAGCGCAGCCTTCTCGTCCTTCTTTTTCTGCTTCTCTTCGCTCTTGGCGCGTGCCGCCCTCGCTCGCTCAGCTCGGTCTCTTCCGTAATTTGGCTTGAATGCCATCCGGGTCCTCGCTAGTTGATTCGCTGCCTAACCGCGCCATATATAGGCACGTCGCGCCGCCGGCGCAGGTGCAAGAAAACGCGCCGATCCACAGCAACCCATGCAAGGTGAAGACAGGTGAGTGGCTTTAAGCAGCCGGATTTGCTCGAGCGTCAAAAGGCTGCGGCCGAGGCCAAAAAGGCTGCACTGGAGAAGTTCCGTGCCAAGACCGCCGACCCGGCGCTCGCAGAACGGCTAACGACGAGAGCAGCGAGTGCAGCAGACCGCAGGGCAGCCAAGAATGTGCGCGAAATTGAAAAAGCCCAAAGTAAAGCACGTGACGCCGAACGGGCGCAGCAAGTAGAGCGGGAGGCCGCGTTACAGGCTGCGCGGGCCGCGGCCGAACGCGCAGATCGTGAACTTGCCGTGCAAGCCGAACGAAAGGTAGCCAGGGACGCCCGCTATGCCGCCCGCAAGGCGCGGTCGAAGCGCTGATACCGCACGTGGACGACTGTGGCGGATGATCCATTTATTGAAAAATCCGCTTCGACGAGGCTGCCTATTCTGTCGAGGTCAGGACTAGGGCGTTCCTTCCGAATTCATGGAGGCGGGAGATTTATCGCGCCGGAAAGTCAAGCCCCACAGGGCAGTCGCCGATTTTTTGCCATGGCTGTCGCTAACAAAGCGGAAAAGCGCCGCCACGGTTGGACAGGTTGGATGGGCATGCAAGCGCCTTGCTGACCGACAAACAGCCGCCCTGCCAACTGAATTGACCGACAATAGGAGGGCCTTGCGGCATTAGACCGCCATCTTCAAGTCCTTGGCAGCCCGGAACGCGACTTTCTTGCTTGCTTTGATCTTGATTGCTTCTCCGGTGGCAGGATTGCGCCCCATGCGAGCGGCGCGCTTTCTAACCTGCAGAATGCCAAGGCCGGCCATACGGATCCGCTCGCCCTTCTTGAGATGCTTCGTGATCAAGCCGACGAGACCGACGAGGAAGGCTTCACCAGCCCGCTTCGTCAAGTCATGCTCCTCGGCCAGTGTCGCTGCAAGATGCTTGAGGGTAACGGGGCGGCTGGTCTTGGCCGCTGCAGGGGATTTTGATGCTTTATCTGAACGAGCCATGATCAATTGCCCTCCTTGGAGCGCGAGTGCGCATCCGATCGATAAATGATCGCCGCCGAAAAAGCTCCTCTCGTCGCTTGAATCCGGCATTTATCCACCGCTTTGCACCCGCCGATTTGCACTTGCAGGGGCCGCCCTCCCGGACCCCAACTCGGATGCCCGGCGGCAAAATCTGCTATGTTTGCACACTACAATACCGCGTTTGGTGGTCTGGCAGGGTAGTTGGTTGGTGCGGGGAGCCGTGAAACGACGCGAATCCATCACCTCGCTACACCGAGCGGTTGTCACGCCTTGTCCTGGACCTCCGAGGACTCAATGAAACGGCGCGAGCTTCTCAGGCTTCTCGGCGGCGCAGCGGCTGCATGGCCGCTCGCTGCGCACGCGCAGGAGGCGGGCCGGACCTATCGCCTCGGCAGCCTGCATTTCAGTCCGCGCCGCGCGCCGAATCATGTTGCCGTGTTCGACGAGCTGCGGCGGCAATGCTTTGTCGCCGGGCAAAATCTCTGGGTCGACGAGCGCGGCTACGGCCTGCACGTCGACCAGCTCGCCGCGCACGCGGCCGAGCTCGTCAAAGCCTCAGCCGACGTCATCTACTGCGGCGGTGATGCGAATGTTCGCGCTGCGCAGCAGGCGACGCAGACCATCCCGATCGTGGCCGCATCCGAAGATATGGTCCGATCCGGCTTCGTCCGCTCGCTGGCCAAGCCCGGCGGCAACACGACCGGGGTCAGCATTCTGTCGCCCGAGCTTGACGGCAAGCGGCAGGAAATCCTGGCGGAAGCGGTACCGGGAATCCGCCGCATGGCGGCGCTGGCCGACAGCAACACAAACTCGCCGGACCAGCTGAAAGCGCTGCAGGAGGCGGCGCGCGCACGCGGGTTTGAGCTTTCGATCTACCGCGTCGCATCGCCAGAAGAGATTGCCGGCGCCATCGAAGCAGCGCAAAGCTCCGGCGCCGAAGCGCTCAATGTACTGGCGTCGTCGCTCCTCTACGGCAATCGGCAGATCGTTCTGGCTCGCGTCGCGGCGCTGCGTTTGCCTGCCATCTATCAATTCCCGGAGGTCAGCGAGGAGGGCGGCCTCATCAGCTATGGGCCGCGCCTGCTGCAGGTCTATGGGGAGACCCTCGCCCGCCAGATCGTGGCGCTGTTTCGCGGCGCCAAGCCCGCCGACGTGCCGGTCGAGCAACCGAGCAAATTCGAGCTCGTGATCAACCTGAAAACCGCGAAATCGCTCGGCATCACGGTCCCGACGACCATGCTCGACCGCGCCGACAAGGTGATCGAGTAAACCGGCGCACTGACCTCGCCCCGTTCGCGACAGCTCCATGCTCATTGTCCGCCTCGCCAAGATTTTAATGATCGCCGCGGTCGGCGCTTTCGCCTTCATGGTCACCTACGACAATATCGTCGACTACGGCTCCAACTACGAATTCGTGCGCCACGTGCTGAGCATGGACACGACCTTCTCCGGCAATGCCTTGATGGATCGCGCGGTCAAGGATGCGCGCGCGTGGAAGGCGGCCTATGCGGCGATCATTACGGCGGAGGGACTGACCTGCGTGCTCCTCTGCGTCGGCGCGCTGGCCCTGCTGATGCGGCTGCGGGCGCCGGCCGCGGGCTTCAACCACGCCAAGCTTTGGGCGGTCGCCGGCCTCACCGTCGGCTTCGGCGTCTGGTTCTTCGGCTTTCTGGTCGTCGCCGGCGAATACTGGGCGATGTGGCAGTCGCGGACCTGGAACGGGCAGGAGGCGGCGTTCCGCTTCACCATGGTGATCCTCGGCGTGCTGATCTTTGTCAGCCTCGCCGACGGCGAACGAGAATGATGCGCGCCGGCCGGCCGGTGAAAGACCGCCCGCCATGGCTCAATTTCAGAATGTGTTAAGCCAGGGGATAGTGAAATTTAACGCTGCGATCTGGCAGCGCTGACTGCCTTGGAGAACTCCGCCCATGAGCTGTCTTCACGATCATCACGCTTCCGACCGCACCAGCGCCGTTCATAGCCGGCGAGCCATTGTGACGGCGATCGGCGCCGCCGCCATGCTGGCCGCCACTCGACCCGCTGCCGCCGCCGACGCGTCAGCCGAGGATGAACGATACATGCGCATGGCGCTCGACGAAGCCAGGCAAGCCGATTTTCCATTCGGCGCCGTGATCGTTCGCGACGGGCAGGTCATTGCGCGGGGGCGCAATCTCGGAAGGACCAACGACGATCCGACCGCGCACGGCGAAATGGTCGCGATCCGCCGCTGCCTTGCCGACCGTGGCAGTGCGGCGCTCAAGGGGAGTGCGCTCTACACGTCCGGCGAGCCGTGCGTGATGTGCATGGGCGCGATCGTATGGTGCCGCTTCGGCCGGCTGGTCTTTGCGGCCTCGGTCGAGCAGATCGCCGCGAGGATGAACCAGATCATGATCTCGAGCGCCGACATCGCGGCCAAGGAGACTTTCCTGCCGATCAAGATCACGGGCGGCGTCCTCGCGGACGAAGCCGTGCGGCTCTTCGGCAAATAAAAATCTTTTGTCGGCAGCCCACATCCCGGCGGCAACCCCAAGTGCTGGACGTGCTCGCAGCAAACAAATTGGCCTCCGAGCGGACCTTTTCCGCCGAAAACGAATACGGCGCGCAAACTCGGAACTGTCGCTTGCGCAAGCGATCTTTGTTCGTCGCCCATGCAGCCGCTCAGATTTTCTGCCGTGCAACACGGCTGAGAAATTCTGTCAGATCATGCGGGGCGCGGCCGAGCAGCCAGCGCAGCGTGTTGGAATTGCCCGCGAGGCCGTGCTGCGCGTAATAGCGGAACATGGCGGCGAGCGTCGAGCGTTCGTGCTCGCCGGCGCCGGCGGCGCGGGCGCGCGCCTCCCAGGCATCGACCGTTTCGGCTTCTGCGCGGACGTCGCGACCCAAAGCGGCGCCGATGGCGGCCGCTACCTCGGCTTGGCTCAACGGCCGAGTGCCGGCGAGTTCATAAGTGGCGCCGGCATGGCCGTCGTTCATGAGCACCACCGCGGCGGCGTCGGCGAGGTCAGCCAGATCGAGGAGACTGAGCCGAGTCTCGACCGGATAGGGAACGCGGAACACGCCGTCTTCGAGGATGCCGCGCCAGCCGCCGAGGATGTTCTGCATGTAAGCCGCTGGCTGCAGGATCGTCAGCGCGAGCCCGGAGGCGAACAGCATCTCCTCGACCCGCATCTTCGCCCAGTGGTGCGGCATCGCCTCGACCTGCGGGTGCAGTACCGAGTGATAAACGAAACGGGCAACGCCCTGCGCCTGCGCCGCGGCCACCACGGCGCACGCAAACGCCAGCTCGTCGCGGCTGACGTTGGGGCAAATGTGATAGATCGCCCGCGCCCCGGCCGCGGCCCGGGCGAGCGCGGCGGAGTCTTGGAAGCTGCCGATGGCGACCTCGGCGGCGCCCATCACCTTGACCGCCGCGCCGCTTTCCGCGCGGCGCACGAGCGCGCGCACGCGAGCGCCGCTCGCCGCCAGCGCCTTGACGACCGCTTTGCCGGTCTTCCCCGCGGCGCCAGTAACCAGGATCATCGCCGCGGCTTGCCGGTCAGTTCGAACAGGCGGTTCGGGCTGAGCGGGATTTCGTTGAGCTCGATTCCCTTCGGCAACAGCCCGAGTGCATCCTCGATCGCCTGCGCAAACAGCGGGCCGACCGGAATGGCGCCTGCCTCGCCTGCGCCCTTGATGCCGAGCGGATTGAGCGGCGAGGGGGTGACCGTGTGCCCGATCTCCATGTTCGGCACTTCGAGCGCCGTCGGCAAAAGATAATCGGCGAGCGAGGCGTTGAGCAGCTGCCCGTCGTCGTCGAAGACAAGCTGCTCGTAGAACGCATTGCCGATGCCTTGCGCGACGCCGCCGTGCACCTGGCCGGCGAGGATCAGCGGATTGATGACCGTGCCGCAATCATGCACGACGACGTATTTGAGCACGTTGAGCGCAAACGTCTGCGGATCGACTTCGACGATCATGGCGTGCGCACCGTTCGCGGTCGCGCCGCTGGGCGGGCCGAAATATTGCGTCGATTCGAGCCCCGGTTCGGTGCCCGGACGCACCGCCCCGCGCATCGGATTGGCTTTGAGCGCCAGCGCACCGAGCTTGATCGCCTGGCCGGGAACGCCGACGACCGAAACCTCGCCGTTGGCGATCTCCAGGTCCTCCTCGGCGCACTCGAAATGCTCGGCCGCGAGCTTCAGGATCTTCTGCCGCACCCCCAGCGCCGCTGCGTGGACGGCGTTGCCCGCCACCACCGCGCCGCGGCTCGCGAAGGTGCCGGCGCCCCAGTAGAACTGATCGGTGTCGCCGGTGACGACATCGATGTCGGCAACCTCGACGCCGAGCTGGTCGGCGGCGATCTGCGCGAAGCTCGTAAAATGCCCCTGCCCTTGCGTGCCGATGCCGGTCGCAATGCTCACCTTGCCGTTCGCCTGCACCTGGACCTTGGCGCCCTCGTAAGGCCCGATCCCGGTGCCTTCCACGTAGCAGACAAGTCCGATGCCGACGTGGCGTCCCGCGGCGCGCAGCCGCGGCTGCTCCTCGGCGAGAAAGCGGCGATAGCCGATCATGTCGAGCGTCTTGTCGAGCACGGCCCCGTAATCGCCGCTGTCGTATTCGAGCGGCGCGAAATCCTGATTGATCAGCTCGTTGTTGTAGGGGAATGCATCGGTCGGAATGAAATTGCGCCGCCGGATGTCGGTGCGGTCGAGCTTGAGCTCGTGCGCCGCGATGTCCATGAGCCGCTCGATCACGAACACGCCGTGCTGGCGGCCGGCGCCCCGGTACGGCGTCACGATCGGCTTGTTGGTGAAGACAGCCGTGAAGATGCTCTCGTAATTTTCGACCACGTACGGACCGAGGATCGAGATCTGGCTGTTGATCGGCACGGTCAACCCATAGGGATTGTACGCGCCGGTGTCGTGCAGGAACGTGTCCTTGATGCCGAGGATGCGCCCGTCGCGCGCGAGCGCGATCTCGGCGTCGTGGATTTGCGCGCGCTCCTGCGTCGTGGCGAAGAAATGCTCGAGCCGGTCTTCGATCCACTTGATCGGGCGGTTGAGTTTTTTCGCCGCCCAGGGGATCACCACCTCTTCCGGGTAGAACAGCATGATCTTCGGCCCGAAGCCGCCGCCGACGAACGGCGCGATGACGCGCACGTTCCGCTCGTTGAGGCCGAGCATCGCGGCGAGGCCGTTGCGCAGGAACACCGGCCCCTGTGTCGTGTCCCACACCGTGAGCTGGTTGCCGCGAGCGTCCCAGTTGGCGACGATGCCGCGCGTCTCAATCGGCGAAGACGCCCCGTGGTCGTAACGGAAGCGGCGAGCGATGATCCGGTCGGCGCGGGCGCGGGTGGCTGCGTAATTGCCGCGGCTCTGCCGTACGTGAGCGGCGACGTTGCCGCGCACGTCCTCGTGCACACGACCGGACGTCTCGGCGCCCGCCGTCTCCAAGTCAACGATTGCCGGCAGCGGATCAAGCTCGACAGCGATGTCGGCCAATGCGTCCTCGGCGAGATAGCGGCTCTGCGCCAGCACGACCGCCAAGGGCTCGCCGACGTGGCGCACCTTGCCTTTGGCGAGCGGCACCTGCGTGCGCTGGTTGAAGATGAGCCCGGCGATCGGCGGTGGCGGCACGAGAAGCGGCCCCGGCGCCCAGTACGCGCCGAGGTCCTCCGCCGTATAGACGGCGACGACGCCCTCGCGCGCCCGCGCCGCGGAAACGTCGATCGAGCGGATCGTGGCGTGGGCGAGGTTGCTGCGCAGGAAAGCCGCATGCAGCATGCCGGGAAGCTCGACGTCGTCGACGAACAGCGCCTGACCGCGCAGCAGCCGCGCGTCCTCGTTGCGTCTGATCGGAGCGCCGAAATTCCGCGTGGCCACGGTTCAGCTCCGCAGCCGTTCGGCGGCCAGCGCGACCGCCGCCACGATGTGCTGGTAGCCGGTGCAGCGGCAAAGGTTTCCGGAGAGCGCTTCGCGGATCTGCGCCTCGTCCGGCTGCGGCGTCTCGTCGAGAAAGACCTTCATGGTCATCAGGATGCCGGGCGTGCAATAGCCGCACTGGAGGCCGTGACAGTCGCGCATCGCTTCCTGCAGCGGATGCAGGCGGGCGCCCTCCGCCGCAAGCCCCTCGACGGTCGCGATCGCGTGACCGTCGGCCTGCGCCGCGAACATCAGGCAGGAACGCACCGCGGCGCCGTCGAAGATCACCGTGCAGGCTCCGCATACGCCGTGCTCGCAGCCGACGTGAGTGCCCGCGAGCAACAGGTCATGGCGCAGGAAATCGCTCAGCAGCGTGCGCGCCTCGACCTCACGGCGGTAGGACGTGCCGTTCACCGTCACGGTGATCTCGTGAGTCTCAGTGCCCACGCCGCGCCCGTTCGTTCGCGCAAGCGAGCGCGCGCGCGGTCAGCACCTCGGCAATGTGGCGCTGATACTCGCTGCTGGCGTGCACGTTGCCGCCCGGCTCGATCGAGCGCCGCACGACCGCGGCGGCTTCGTCGATCTGCCGGCGCTCGACGCGTTCGCCGATAAGGCAATCGCCTGCTGCGGCGACGACGACCGGCGTATCGCCGGCGTTGCACAGGCCGATCCGCGCCGCGCTGCAGCGTCCCTCGGCGTCGAACCGCAGCGTGCAGGCCACTCCGATGATGGCGAAGTCGCCGCGGCGCCGCGCCAATTCCATAAAGCAGGATCCGGAGCGCGGCGGAGCGATCGGCAGTTCCACCTCCACCAGCATCTCGTCGGGCGCCAGCGCCGTCGTGAGCGCGCCGACAAAAAAATCGGCAGCCTCGATCCAGCGCTCGCCGCGCACCGATTGGGCGCGCAGCCTGCCGCCGAGCGCCAGCACGATCGCCGGCATTTCCGACGCCGGATCGGCGTGCGCGAGGTTGCCGCCGATGGTGCCGCGGTTGCGGATCTGCGGGTGCGCGATGTGCGGCAGCGCCTCGTGAATGAGCGGCAGGTCGGCCGCGGTCGCCGGGTCGCGTTCGAGGTTGCGGTAGCGCGTCAAAGCGCCGATACGCAAACGGTCCGCGCCGTTCTTCCGTACGCCGGCAAACTCCTTCAGCGGATTGATGTCGATCAGCATTGCCGGCTGCGTCAGCCGGAAATTCATTGTGGGAACAAGGCTTTGGCCGCCCGCCAGAAATCGTGCCTCGTCGCCGTGTTCAGCCTTCAGCTCGAGCGCCTGCGCGAGACTGCGGGCGGCGACGTAGCGGAAGGGTGCGGGCTTCATAGCGACGGCAGGGTAGCAGAAAAAGTCCCCGAGCGTGCTGGGGCGAACTGGGGAAGATCGCCACCGGGAGGCAAAATCGCCTCAAGTGTTGCGCGGGAAAACCATTGACAACGGCACCGAACCAGCGCGCCCAGTATTTTTTCCGCGGCGGCACGCGCCGTGCCCCTTCAGCGCAGCAGCGCCATCAGGTTCGCCTTCTTCTGCCTGACCTGATCGAGCGTGCAATGCCGAGGCGCCTTGTCAGGCCGCCAGCGCAGCAGTCGCGTGCCGTGGCGGAAGCGGCCACCCGAGAAATGGTCGTAGCAGACCTCGACCACGAGCTTCGGCTTGAGCGGCTCCAACTCGCCGGAGCGCTCCGTCGACCAGCGGCTCGGACCACCCGGGGCGTTGCCCGTAAAACCCGGCGGCGCGATCAAGGCCTTCAGCTTTTTGGTAAGCGCCGGCTTGTCCTCGCGCTTGATCGTGGAGGTGAAGCCGACGTGATGCAACAGCCCGTCCTCGTCGTAGAGGCCGAGCAGCAGCGAGCCGACAAGCGGGCTGCCTTCGTTGTAGCGAAAGCCGCCGACGACGCAGTCGGCGCTGCGGTAGTTCTTGATCTTCTGCATGCCGCTGCGATCGCCTGAACTGTACGGAAGATCGCGCCGTTTGGCGACGACGCCGTCGAGCGTCGCGCCGACGCGCTTGAGCCAGCGTTCGGCGTCGGCGAGCCGCATGGTCGCCGGGGAGAGCCGCAGGCGCGGCGAACCGCGGCAGTATTTTTTATAAAAACTTTCCAGCTCGCGGCGGCGCTCCGACAGCGGCTTCCCCGTCAGCGCGCGGCCGTCGGCGCCGACCAGGAGGTCGAAGACGATGAACAACACCGGCGTTTCCACCGCCAAACGGCGTACCCGGCTCGCGGCCGGATGAATCCGCTGCAGCAGCGCGTCGAACGAGAACGCGCGGCCCGCCGCTACAGCGAGTTCGCCGTCGAGCACGAATTTCCGCGCCTTGAGCGCGCCCAGCGCCGCCACCAGCTCTGGGAAATAGCGCGTCATCAGCCGGCCCGACTTCGACTGGATCTCGATCCTGTCGCCGTCGCGAAACGCGAGTGCGCGAAAGCCGTCCCACTTCGGCTCGTACTGCCACTCCTCGCCGACCGGGATCGCATCGACGGAGAGCGCCTCCATCGGGCTGAAGGGCATGTGGAGCGGCAAGGCCATGAAGAGTTCGCGGCGCAACCGACGCAATCAGATCGGGGCGCGAAAGACAAAGAAGGCGCCCCCGGCGATCAATGCGAACCCGACCACGTGGTTCCAGGTGATCCCCTGTTGGAGGTAGGTCACTGAGAACACCCCGAACACGACAAGGGTGATCACCTCCTGAATCGTCTTCAACTCGGCAGCGGAATACACATAGCTGCCATACCGGTTAGCCGGGACGGCCAGGCAATACTCGATCAAAGCGAGGCCCCAGCTTACCAGGATGACCTGCCACAGCGGCAGGTCACGGAAGCGCAGGTGCCAGTACCACGCCGTGGTCATGAAGGCGTTGGAGCCGATCAGCAGCAGGACGGTGAGAAGGGAGGGTGGAATCACGCTGGTCATGGCAATCCAGTTGGCTGAGAAAACTTCCGGCGCCGGCACTTAACGCGCGGCGCATCGATCGTCGACTCAGGCGGCGGCCTCGGTCCGAATAAATTCTCGACGGAGTTGATTGTTTGCTGCCGATAAGCCACACGAGGGCCGCGCCAGGCTGCGGCCGCCCGCCGCACCACGGTCGCAATTCCAGGCTAGCCCGTCTGCGAAACTTCAACCAATCCATTGCCGAACCGAACGGAGATTGTCCGATGCGCCACCCCTTCACCGCCCTGACCCTGATCCTCGCCACCGTCACGGCGGTCACGCTCGTTCCCGAGTTCGCCAGGGCGCAAGGCAAGTCGGACCAAGCGCCGCCCAAGGCGGCGCCGGTGAAGCCGTACAAGCCGCTCGCGGTGACGCCGCCCGGGCCGTACACCGATCCGGGCTTTGCCGCTTTCCGCAAGCAGCTTGGTGACGTGGCCCAGCACAAAGATCGGGCCGCCCTTGCCAAGCTGGTCGTGGCGCAGGGCTTCTTCTGGATTCAGGACAAGGACCTCGCGGACAAGCACAAGCCCGGCATCGACAACCTCGCCAAGGCCATCGACCTCGACGCCAAGGACGGTTCCGGCTGGGACGTTCTCGCCGGCTACGCCAACGAGCCGACCGCATCGCCGTTTCCCGAGCGTCAGGGCGTCCTCTGCGCGCCGGCCAATCCGCCCATGGATGCGAAGGCGTTCCAGGCCCTGCTTCAGGGTACGCAGACCGACCCGTCGGAGTGGGCCTATCCGCTGAAGGACGGGGTCGAGGTACGCGGCGCCGCGCAGCCGAATGCGCCGGTCGTCGATAAGCTCGGCGGCTATCTGGTTCGCGTGCTGGCGGACAGCGCGTCGAGCGACGACGCCAACCAGCCCGCGTTTCTGCACGTTGCCACGCCTTCCGGAAAAACCGGTTTCGTCCCGTCGGATGCGATCACCGGGCTCGGCGGCGACGAAATGTGCTTCAGCAAGGACGCGAGCGGCTGGAAGATTGCCGGCTATTTCGGCGGCGCCGGGGAGTAAGGTTGCGGGGGGCCGGGCTGCGTCCGGCTCTTGAACGGGCGGCGCTCCTGTACGAAAATGGGGCGTCAAGCGAGGCTGGGCGGACGAGGGACAAGACCATGAACGTGCGCTTGCTAGCGGGGATCGGCGCCGCGGTCCTCTATATCTTTTCACTGCCGGCGTGGGCACAGGATCGATCGCAGGGGTTTCCCTTCTTCAAGGCGACGACCGAGGACGTCGCACCCGGCGTCGACCACGGCAATTCGAACTCAAGTCTGCCTGAGCAATTCCAGCGTCAGGCGGTGTACTATCGCTCGCAGCATCCCGCCGGCACCGTCGTCGTCGAGACCTCCGAGCGTCACCTCTACCTGATCGAGGGTCCGACGCGGGCCATGCGGTATGGCATCGGCGTCGGCCGCGACGGCTTCACCTGGCAGGGCCTGTTGCAGATCTCGCACAAGTCCGAATGGCCGGACTGGCACCCGCCGCCGGAGATGATCGAGCGGCAGCCCTATCTTCCGCGCTTCATGGCCGGCGGTCCGGGCAATCCGCTCGGCGCTCGCGCCATGCATCTCGGCAACACCGTGTACCGCATCCACGGCACCAATGCGCCGGAGACGATCGGCCACGCCGTTTCCTCCGGGTGCTTCCGCCTGGTCAACGATGACGTGGTCGACCTCTACACCCGCGTGGCGGTCGGCACGCACGTGATCGTACGGCAGAACTAGCGGAACGCAGGCGGGTTAGCCGCGAAGCGGCGTGACCCGCCTCGCTGTCGCTCAACCCACGCTACGACGTTACGGCTTCGCGGCCATTTGCTCCACCGAAGCTGCGGTCTGGCCGAACAGGATGGCGCGCTGCTCGGCGGTGCGGACGCCGCCCGGGCCCGGGTCGGGATTGACCTCCTTCGCCTTGGCGTAGGCGCGCTTGACCGCATCGCGCGCGTAGATCGCGTCCAGCCAGCGCTTGACGTGCGGGAAGTCTTCGATGTCCTGACCCTGCCGCTTCCAGGGAACGATCCAGGGATAGCTCGCCATGTCGGCGATGGAATAATCGCCGGCGAGAAATTGCCGGTTGGCAAGGCGCTTGTTCATGACGCCAAAGAGCCGGTTGACCTCGTTGCGATAGCGGTCCATCGCGTAGGGGAGTTTCTCCGGCGCGTAGATGTTGAAATGATTGTTCTGGCCGGCCATCGGGCCGAGATTTCCCATCTGCCAGAACAGCCACTCCACCGTCTCGTTGCGGCCGCGCAAATCCTTGGCGATGAACTTGCCGGTCTTATCGGCGAGATAGAGCAGGATCGCGCCGGATTCGAACACCGAGATTGGTTTGCCGCCGCCTGTCGGCTCGTGATCGACGATCGCGGGAATGCGGTTGTTGGGCGAGACGGCGAGGAACTCGGCCCTGAACTGCTCGCCCTTGCCGATGTTGATGGGAATGATCTTGTAAGAGAGCCCGGCCTCCTCAAGAAAGATCGTGATCTTGTGGCCGTTCGGCGTGGTCCAGTAGTAAAGATCCATCATGACAGCCTGCCTGTGGTCGTTGGGAATTCAATCTAGCGCGTTCGGAAGGGTACGCGAAGCTCGCCGGGCGCATTGCTGCCGCGCCCAGCCGGCAGCCATCCGCATCGACGCCGCCGGTAAGGAAATGACAACGCCGCCGGCCGCATAGTCGCCGCCGCGCAGGCAATCCCACCTCAAGCACGAGCCTGGCCATGGCGGCTATTCCTGCCGGCGCGCGGCAAGAAGACCTCGGCGCGCTGCGGCTGCTGATCGGCGCCAGCGCCGGCTTCGTAATGCTGACTGCGGCCCTCTACGCCTGGATGATCTCGTGGGGAGGACCCTTCCCGCGCGATGGCAGCAACCTCGTCGTCGGGCGCGATTTCCTGAATTTCTGGATGTACGGGCGGGCGGCATGGACGCCCGATCCGAGCCGGTTCTACGACCCGCTCCTCTACAGGGACGCGCTCGCGGCGCTGCTCGGCGCCGGCTATCCCGGCCAGAACTGGTCGTATCCGCCGAGCGTCATGCTTGCCGCCGCGTTGTTCGGCCGCCTGCCCTATCTCGCGGCGCTCCTCTGCTGGACCGCGCTGGGGCTCGCTCTCTTTCTTTGGGTCGTGCGCCGATACGCTAGCGACCGCAGACTGCTCGCCGCGATCGCGCTTTCGCCGGCAGCCGTTTTCTGCCTGATCTCCGGGCAAAGCTCGCTGGTGACCGCGGCGATGCTGCTGACGATCTTCGCCTGCCTCGATCGAAAGCCGATGCTGGCCGGCATCCTGCTCGGCTTGCTGACGCTCAAGCCCCAGCTTGGCCTGTTGTTCCCGGTCATGCTCGCGGCTTCCGGCCGCTGGCGCGCTTTTCTGGTGGCAAGCGCGACGGCCCTCCTGATTGCCGCCGTGACGGCCGCGCTCTTCGGCCCGCAGGTGTGGCTCGACTTCGTGCAGAAAGGCATCCCGGTCCAGAATCTCGTGCTGGTGGATCCGGACCGAATCGGCACCCCGTTCTTTCCGCCGATCTTCATGAACGTGCGCGGGACCGGCGCGAGCTACACCATCGCCATGACCGTCCAGGCCTGCTTTTCGGCCTTTGCCATCGGCGCGGTATTCTTCGCCTTCAGGCACCGCAAGGACGCTGACCCGCAGCTTTTGGCGGCGCTGTTCTTTGCCTGCTCGATCTGCGCCGTTCCTTATCTGTTGTCCTACGATACCCTGCCAGTAACTTGCCTCGCGGTGATGCTGCTGGGCGCCGGCACGCTCGATAGGCGCGGCCAGGTCCTTGCCAAGCTTGTCTATTGGCTGCCGCTCATCCAGATGGCGCTGGGGTCCGGCCATATTCCCGGCCCGGCTCTGATCCCGCCGGCGTTCGCGCTTTATGTTTTGATGCGACTCAAGGCTGACCGCGGCATGCCCACCGACGCCGTGCTCGCGCGGCCGGCCCCGGCGGCGGCGGCCCTTGAATAGGGCCGGCACGATCGCGCGACGCGCTATAGCGTTTCTACATTGCCGCAGACGCTGATAGGTTGCCCGGTAATATTGCGGCCGGCTGCCGAACACAGAAACAAAGCGGTTTGCGCCACGTCCTCCGCCGTCACCATGCGCCGCAACGAGGCCTTCTCGGCATACTGCTTTTCCATGTCCGCGTAGCTGATGCCGACCGCCTTGGCGCGTTCCCGGATCACGCGCTCGATGCGCGGTCCCGCGACAATGCCGGGGAGAATGGTGTTGACCCGGATGCCGAACGGCCCGAGCTCCTTGGCGAGGCTCTCGGTCATTCCGACGATCGCCCATTTCGTGGCGGCATAGGGCAGCCGGTACGCGTAGCCGAGGCGCCCGGCCACCGAGGAGATGTTCACGATCGCTCCCTCTTCCGCCTGCTTGAGCATCGGCACGGCGCGCCGCGTGCAATAGAAGTGGCTGTTGAGATTGACGTCGATCGTGCGCCGCCACTCCCGCGGATCGATGTTCTCCACTTCGCTCGTGGGGCCGGCGATGCCGGCATTGTTGACCAGCACGTCGAGCCCGCCGAACCTTCCCTGCACATCGTCGAACAGGCGGTCGATCGCGGCCTCGTCGGCGACGTCGGCCTCTTCGGCGATGATGCCCGGCTGCTCGGCGCGGCATTTTTCGACCGCTTCCCGCGAAATGTCGCAGACGTAGACGCGGGCGTCGTGGGCGGCAAAGGCCTCGGCAATGGCGCGCCCGATGCCCGCCGCTCCGGCGGTGACGAGGACGCGCAGGCCCGGCTTCACGCCCCCGCCTGTCGGATTGCTCATGGTCTTGCTCCCTCCCTGGCCGCGTTCCCGCGATTTGGTGCTATCCCGGAGGTTGACATCGGGCGAGGCGGAGTTCTAGCCAGTCCTGTCTTCACGACCACATGGATGCTCCTCGATGCATGTACTCATCATCGGCGCCGCCGGCATGATCGGCCGCAAGCTCACCGAACGGCTGGCGCGCGAGGGCAAGCTCGCCGGGCGGCAGATCACCGCGCTCTCCCTCATTGACGTCACGCCGCTGGAAAAGCCCGCCGGCTTCGGCGGCAAGGTGTCGCTCGCGACCCTCGACATTGCCGATCCGGGGGCCATTGCCCCGCACATCGCCGCGCGTCCCGACATCGTTTTCGACCTGGCCGCGGTCGTTTCCGGCGAGGCCGAGGCGGATTTCGACAAGGGCTATCGCATCAATCTCGACGGCACGCGCAACCTCATCGAGGCGATACGTCAGGAGGGCGCGAAGACGCCCTATCGGCCGCGCATGGTATTCACGTCGTCGGTCGCGGTCTTCGGCGCGCCGTTCCCGCCGCTGATCGGCGACGAGTTCTTCTCGACGCCGCTGACGAGCTACGGCACCCAGAAGGCGATCTGCGAGCTGCTCATTGCCGACTATTCGCGCCGCGGCTTTCTCGACGGCATCAGCATCCGCCTGCCGACCATCTGCATCCGGCCCGGCAAGCCCAACAAGGCGGCGTCCGGCTTCTTCTCCAACATCATGCGCGAGCCGCTCGTCGGTCAGGAGGCCGTGCTGCCGGTGGCGGAAGACGTGCGGCACTGGGTTGCGAGCCCGCGCGCCGCCGTCGGCTTTCTCGTCCACGCGGCGGAGCTGGATTCGGCGCCCTTGGGCGCGCGGCGGGCGCTGACCATGCCGGGCCTCTCCGCGACCATCGCCGAACAGATCGAGGCGCTGCGCCGGGTCGGCGGCGACAAGGCGGTCAAGCTCGTCCGCCGCGAGCCCGACACCGTGATCGCCACCATGGTGGCGGGATGGCCACGCGCCTTCGACGCAAAGCGGGCGCTCGCGCTCGGTTTTCGCCCCGACGCCTCGTTCGACGACATTGTCCGCATCCACGTCGAGGAAGAGCTCGGCGGTCGCGTTCCGGTTCTGCAATGAGAAAAAGGCCAAAGCATCGGTTGCCGCGGCTCGGCTCGCAACGGGGTGAACAATGACCAGGCCAGTGGCTACCACATCGCTCGCTGCTTTGACCGTCGCCGCGACGTTTGGGGCAACCGCGGGGCTTGCGTGCGCACAGGAAGCCGGCAGCGTTCAAGAAGGCCTCAAACTTGCCAGAGAGGTGTGCTCCGAATGCCACCTCGTGGTGAAGAGCCCGGGGCTCTCGACCAATCCCGATGCACCCACCTTCGCGGCGATCGCCAACACCAAAGGCGTTACCCGTACGGCACTTTTTGCGATGCTGCAGACCTCGCACAAAAAGATGCCGAACCTTGTGATCAAGGGTGACGATGCGCAGAACATCATCGCCTATATTCTAAGCCTGAAAGACGGCGATTGAGCACCGATGCAGCGCTGAGACGACGCCGAAGACTTTGATCATCCCGCTGCTTTCGGCTTCCCATCTCTGACGCGTGAGCAACGTCTCGTTTATGCGCGCGCAATCGGGCGAGTTCGCGCCCGATCGCCCTTCGCCGCCAGATATTGATGGACGAAGGCAATCGCCATGCTGCCCTCGCCGACGGCCGAGGCGACGCGTTTGACCGGGCTCAAGCGGACATCGCCGCAGGCGAAAATGCCCGGCGCGCTGGTTTCAAGGAGATAGGGATCGCGGCCGAGCGACCAGCGCCCGGCTTTCTTCAGATCGTCGCCGGTCAGCACGTAGCCGCGCGCGTCGCGCGCGATGTCGGCCGGCAGCCACGCGGTCTCCGCATCGGCGCCGATGAAGATGAACAGGCCGCCGCAATCATGCCGGCGGACTTCCGCGCTGGCGCTGTCGCGGATGTCGATCGTGGTCAGGTGGGTGTCGCCGTGAACCCCGTGTATCTCCGACCGCAGTTGAACCGCCACGTTCGATTGCGCGCGCAGCTGCTCGACCAGATAGTAGGACATGCCCTTTTCCAGGGAATCGCCGCGCACCAAAAAGGTGACCCGGCGCGCATGATTGGCAAAGTACAGCGCCGCCTGGCCGGCCGAGTTTCCGGCACCGACGAGGAAAACGTCGAGCCCATGCATGGCACCGGCTTCGCTGCGCGCGGCGCCGTAGTAGACGCCCTTGCCGATGAGCCGGTCGAAGCCGTCGATCGCCAGGCGCCGCCAGGAGACGCCGGTTGCCAGAATGATTGTTCGCGCGCGCACCACGTCGCCGCCGTCGAGAGAAACTTCGCGCGTCGCCGGATCGATGCGGGCGACCGAGCGCGTGACCAGGATTTCCGCGCCGAGCCGCCGCGCCTGCTGGAGAGCGCGGATGGCAAGCTCGTCGCCCGAGATCCCGTTGGGAAAGCCGAGATAGTTCTCGATCCGCGATGACGTGCCGGCCTGTCCGCCGGGCGCCTCGCGCTCGATGACGATCGTGCGCAGCCCTTCGGATGCGCCGTAGACCGCAGCCGCTAGGCCGGCCGGCCCGCCGCCGATGACTGCGACATCGTAGTCAGCCGACCGAGGGCTGGTCTGCAGGCCGAGGCGATGGGCAACGTCGCGCACCTGCGGAGCGATCATCACCTCTCCGTCCGCGAGCCGCACCGCGGGCCCGTTGCCATTCGGCAGCGTCGTCTCCGGGAAAAGCCGCGAGACTTCCGGCGCGTCGGGCGAAAGCCAATTGAACGAAATCTGGTTGCGCGCCAGGAACCGGCGCAAATCGGCGGTTGCCGGATCCCAGCGCGGACCGACCACGGTCACGCGCGGCTGATGCGGCTCGGCGGCAATGGTCTGCAATCCCCCGATGCGCTCGCGCGCCAGCGGGCTCACCTTCTGCGACACTTCCTTCGATGCGGCCGCGATCGTGTAATATTCCGGAAGCTCGACGCGCATGACGCGCGATGGTTCGGCGGCGCGATATCCTCCGGGAAACGGCGTGCCGAGCGCGATCGGCACTTCACCGAATAAGGCGCCGGGAACGCGCCAGCCGAGCGTGCGCTCGATCCCGTCGACCGTCTTGATGACCTCGATCTTGCCGGACAGAACGGCAAAGAGCGCGGGCTCTCCGCCCTCGTGCACAGCGAACTCCCCAGGAGCGAGGCGGATGTCCGCGGAAGTGCGGGCGAGGCGCTCCCGGTCGGCCGCCGCAAGCGCCGAAAACAAAGGGACCGCCGAGACATCCTCAATGGTCAGCATGGCTGCCCTCTGTGAGCGATAATTCGATCCGTGCCATCGTCACCAGCGCGAAGGGAGGCCCGCGGCGGTCCCCCCTGCCTGCTCGAGATCGCACCAGCAGCCTTCCACCCATGTTGACACAGAAACGGTGCGGCGGGGAACGCACGGGGCGGCCCGGGGCGCTCACGCGCCGAGTGTCCAACGCTGGCGTGCCGGCGTGCGTCCCTCCGGCGCCGATGCTGCTGCCTGCGGAAGTCGGGGCGCTTATCGCAGCATGGCTGCGCGGGAAAATGTTGCCAAAAGATGCCATTGAGCAGATGGTACCGCTCCATTGTCGGAAAGCTACAGCTTTGACACGGCGCCCGAATGAAGAAGATTGCAGTGCTTTCCCGTAAGCAGTGCTTTCCCTTAAGCAGTGCCTTCCCATAAGCTAATGAGGACGAACTGTTGGAAATTGTTCATTACACGCAAGTTGCAGGGAAGCCCATTTGGCGAGAGATTGCCGAAGTCCCGCGATGAAGCCGTCGTCATTGAAAGCAACAGCGCCAGAGGACGCAAATGCTCGGGTGGCTTAGATCATCGATATTAAAGCGCTCGCCGGAGCAAAGGGCGTCCGAAGTTTCCCGTATCATTGCGACGTATGGTGAGCTACTGGAAAAGCATCCGGCCGCATACATGGATGAAAGCTGGCTTCCGGTTTCCAAGAAGCAAATGCGGCGCGTATTCAAGGAAGCCTGGAAAATAGCGCCGACAGCCGAAATGCGAAATTACGTAGAAGTCGCCTGGCCCCTACTTTCCATGTTCCAGCCAGGCATAGGACGGATTCCGGTGGATGCCGGCGAGCGAGACGGCACACCAGAAAGCCTGAAGATGCTCCATGAATATCTCAAGCTCAGTGAGCGAGCAAAAGCGGAGAGCGACCGCGACTACGCAGAGATGCGCGAATTTATTCGCGCCAATGTCGTTTCCGAACCCCGCTTGCCCCGGTCAGCCAGCTTAGGATGAGGAGCCGTGGTGCAATTGGGCAAACTAAGTTTGCTCGGCGAGAAACACCGCCCGCCACAATGAAAATGCCGCGCCCGCCAACGCGCCGACACATACTCCTAGTCGCTCGTCCGTTTGTATTTCTTCCGCGCTGGCTCTCAATAGAACAGCAAGCGAAGCGTCCCCTCCTGTATTTTTGAACGCTCACTTACAAGCCAGACTTCAAAGACCTTCATTGTCGCGCCTGCGTTCACTCATGGATTTTGTGCCGTCACGATCCCCCGAATGAAGTTCTTGAACCGTCCGTGAAACTCGCGGCTTTCGCAAAACGGCTCGATTGTGCCGCTCAGCCGGTCGCCAAGCGCCACAACATATTCAGTTCGTGATGCTGGCGACTGAGGCTTGCCAGTTTGCAGCCTTAATTTGCGCGTCGACGCTCATCGTGCGGTAGGTCGCCTTGGGATCTCCCGTTCCGAGCCTATCGAGCACATAGGCGGCCTCCCGAGCGCGCTGCAGGAGCAGGGGCGGCACTCTTTCGCCACGTTGGTGCCGTCCTGCTACCAGGTCCACGCACTCGCCGAGGCTCATTGCTTGCAAACTCGCAAGCGTCAGATTCCGATGATAACAGGATAGTCGTGGTGGATCGGCCGGATGCGGCTTGCTGAATTCTCGCGGCAGCCAGATTGCACGCCCGTTTGCGCGGGCGTAGACAATGTCATCTTTGCTCTGCCTGTGAATGGCGAGCCTTGCCGATGCCAGCGACGCATGATCAAGCGGCATTTTGGGCCAGTCCTGGTTCCAACCGGTCAGGGCCTCGAGAACGCGGTGGACGGCTGAGCCCTCGGCAACATCAGGCATATCGGTCTGTCCATGCACGAACGTAGCGATGGTGAAGGGTTGATTGCGGCCAGAAAACGCCTCTGCGTCCCCGAAGGCTTGTTTCCTCGCGGTGGCAAGCGCGTGATCCGCGGCGCTTTCGAGTGACATCCCGCCTCCTGCACGTTCCGCGTCTCTGCGAAAGCGGTACCGGTAGCGGACTCCGTGGGCAAGCTGCACGATGTCTTGAGCCAACCTGTCCTCTCCCTTGTAATAGGCGTTGGCAACAAGACCGAGACCTTGGGGCGTGTAAAAGACCTCGAAGGTCACTTTCGCTCCCTGGGGATCTTCGGGCTTGGGCGGTTCCATAGCAAACTTGGCCGCGGTCTTGTTGCGCAACGGTACGCGGCTTTTCCACGCGTCGTTGCCCGCGATATCGCCGGCATGGCGCCCGGCAAAATAATACTTCCAGAAGTGATGCCCCTGCGGTTTCTGCCAGGGGAGCTCAAGCTCAGGCGAACTGCCGCCAGCTTTCAATTCCCCGAATTTTTTTGCAAATTGGCCGGGCATCCCCAGAAATCCCCACGGCGCCTTGTCGCCGAGCTGCTGAGCAGCGATGGCGGGGATGGTTTCGACCCAGATAAAGGACACTTTGAAATTTCCAAACTGCGTCGCCATGGCGGCCTTGCCTTTTTGTCGTCTGGTGCTAGTCTGGGTTGACTGCGTTTATCACCTTCAAGAGTTTGCGCCGTCGAGCGACGGCGCTCCGGTAAACGCCACGGCAGCCCACGGGGCTGCCACTTTTTTTGCGCCTCGTTTCGGAACGGACATCACTCTCCCGCAAGAAGCGGCACCATCCCACCAGACTTGCTCCAACCCACAAGCGGGACCTTGAGCGGACGGCGCACGTCACCTTCCGATCGCCAGCTAGGCTCGCGCCACCATTGCCTCTGGATGCCTTCCTGAACCTTGGCCAAGACCGCTGCCGCATCAGGCAGTGGCTGGTGGATCAGTCGGTCGCGCTCATCCACCGCATGGTCATCGTTTTGATTGAAGTCTCTAATTTCGGCACGCGGCACGAACCAGGCCTCGGTCTCCGTGCTCCAGGGTTCGAGGCGAAGCAAGCGCCCAGCCTGGTTGCTGCCGGCGGCGTATTGCTGGAAGAGATTCTCTCCCTTGAGTAGCGCCAGCTTTCTCAGAATCTGCAATGGCGTATCGTCGGCGGTGGGCGCGGTTTTCGCTAGTTTGCGGGCCTTCCATGCATTCCAGGCCGCCATGGCGCCGCACGCGACGCCGAACGCCAATATGCTGGTGACGAGTGAAAACCCCAGAATGAGTCCGTAATCGAGCAAACCATACGCGACCAGGAAATTGCGGGAATTTGATAGAACCAGGACGGTCAGCCACGGATAGATCAACGCCGTGATCAACGAAAGCGCGACGGCGATTACCCAAAACTCACTGGTGTTCCATTGCGGCTTGTAATTCTTGGCTTCCTCGTCGCCAGGTGATCGGCATCAGCACGCCGGGTAGAAATAAAAGCGATGGAATACCCAAAAATTTCAGCAGATCAGACTCACCAAGCACCCCCACGTTAATCTCTTGTGCCGGCGTCATCACCGTTGCAGCGAGTTTATCGTCGCTCTCGACATCGACCGCCGCGATCAGGGTGTACTTGCCCGGTACCACCTCGCTCTTGGGTTTGATGCTGTAAGCGATTGCTTCCGTCTGGCCGGGTGCAATCCGGAGAGAAGGCTTCCGGGACTGCTGGCCCGGCGGAGTGTCCTTGGCGTCGGGAGCGAGCAGCTCAATGTAGCTCGGGCCGAGTGACTTCACGTCTTTTACAGTCAGGGGGCTCGAATATTGATTGGTGACCACAACGAACATCTGCCCGGGTCGCTCGTGCGCGAGACTTTCGGGCAGGCCCTTGATCTCCGCGCGCGCGAGCTCGATGCCGGTGATTGCCGTCAGAGGCTTGATCTTCGCGATTCCGTAAATGAGCTGATGGATGGATTCGGGCGCAGTGGCCGTCATGTTGGTTGGTGTGGCGTTGCCGGGAACGGCTGCACCGCCGGCTCCGGCGGTACCCGGTGCCTCCTGCGGCTTTTGCGCGACGTCGAATTCCGCTCGGATATGCAGAATGGCGTCGGTAAGAACGCTTCCGATCGAACGCGTGAGCTTCAGTCGCCAAGAGTGCTCGGATTTCGGCGGGAGTTTTGCAAGCTGGGCCGGCGTCTCCCGAGCCAATTCCGCAACAATCCCGTCATTCGAAAAGGTTGAAAGCGAGATGCCACTGAGTTCGGCGTCGCCGGCCTTCAGCCGGACCTCCACCGCAATCGGCGTATCCTTCGGCAGCGTCCTGGTCGTGACCTCTGCGGGAATGACCTCAAGGGCGGGGTCAGCGCAGTACGCCGACTCGGCCCCAAATGAGATGAATAGCGCCAGAACCCCAGCCCGGACAATCATGGTTGCCGCCGCCGAATCATTTGATAGTTAGCAGTGGTTTGGCGGCGCACCATAGAATACAACTGCGATCACCGAGGGTCCGCCAATCTTCCACCAACCGCTTCGAAACGATATCGAGAGGCTCTCCCCAGATGCTTCAGAAAGATTTCATCGGGGTCAACGCGATCTTCGGGCTTCTATGGTTGTATATAGGCCAATCAGCAATCTCCGTAAACATGGCGGATTTGGGTCGGGTTCGCTTAACGGCAGTGTGCCGCTAGTAACTGCGACGACCGAGCCCGAAACGATTGTCCCACCGCGGATTAGGTCACTGCTGCCCACTCGCGGTTTCATTAGGGCGCTCCCACCTGAGATCTGCAGCCTGCCGCCGGAAATGACGACGCCTTCGAAATTCGAGCGTCGTGGCGGTCGTTGCTGCGTTGAACAAGGAAGGTACCGGAATTGAGGGATTATGCCGGACCGCGTCAGTTGAGGACCGTCGGCGACCTCGACGATGGAGGCACCCCTCGGCCCGCCCTGATCGAAACGCCCAGTATACTTGGAGGAGTGCTGTGAGCGACTCGAATGGAAGCCCAGTGGCCGCGTCTACTTTGACGTGCCAAACGAGCACAACGGAAATCGGCCCTCAAGCTTTTGCTCTGAAAATTCTTTGTGCTACTAATCCAACGGCTTGCTGGCCATGGCTACGGCGTGGCTAAACAAATTCAGAACGATTCTAAGTCACTGAAATCACAGAAGGTCCCGTAGCTCAGCCGGATAGAGCAGCGGTTTCCTAAACCGAAGGTCACAGGTTCGAGTCCTGTCGGGACCGCCAGTCTCTGTTTGTTCACTTTGATTTTTCTTCGGTTTTCGGCGCATCGCCCAAACCACCGGAAGCGGTTTGGGCGTTTGTGTTCGCGGTTCGCCCCTCAAGCTTCGTCATCGCCTCGATCGCGAGCCGCGCTTGGTCAGCCTGGCGCGTATAGCGTTCCGCTTCGGAGAGGGTTTTGTGGCCCAACACCGCCATAATCTCGTGGGCGGTGCATCCCGCCTCGGCCAGGCGCCGGCCAGCTGCCTTGCGAAGGCCGTGCGGCTGAGTTTCGAGCGGAAGCCCCGCGGCCGTAATCGCGTCACGGATCCACTGGCTGAAGCCATCGACCGTGAACGGCTTACCGTACTCGGTATTGATAATGGTCACGTGGTCGCGGTTGGCGATGGCGAGAACGGCGAGCAGGTCTCGGTGCAGCGGAATCGTGAGCTTGCGTCCGGTCTTTTGCTGCACAACCCGAATGGTACCCTCACTCACATCGGCCCACGTCATGCGGTGCACGTCGCTTCGGCGCTGGCCGGTATAAAGCATAAGCGCGAACGCGAGACGCTGCTTGGTGCCGGTCGGCCAGTGCTGCTCGAAAGCTTCGATCTCAGCATCCGTCCATGAGCGGATTTCGTGCGTCTTGGGTCGTTTGATGCCGAGCGACGGATCGTGGTCAAGCCATCCGATGTCAATCGCATGCCGGATCAAGACACGCAAAATCTTGAGGATCGAAAGCGTGGCGCCTGGTCGGCCGACATAGGGTTGCAATATGCCGGAAACGATACGGTGGCGCGTCAGGCCAGCGACGGTGCGGTGGCCATGCTTTGTCCGCAGGGCATCGATTCGCGAGGCGTAACCGACTTTGGTCGTCTCTCGCAGGCCGAAATACGCTGAACTGCGCATGTACGAGGCAATGAGTGCGCCGATTGTGCCAACCGTCGGCCTGTGGTGACGGTCTGCGGCCGAGGTGAGCTGACCCGACAGAGCAGATTGATAGGCGGCGCTAAACTCTTCAGACGCGATTGTGGTAGGAAGGGCGATCCGCCGCCCCCTGTCCCGACGAAAATAGACCCGCAGCTTTCCGTGACGGTCGCGCCAGCACTCGACAAAAGGCGGAAGCTTACGCCGCATCAACATTGTCCTACGTATCGTTGTCATTATCGCAGTCTTCGAGGCCGTCAACGGCAGCATCCAAGGCGCGGACGTCCCACGCCTTACGGCGTCCGCCCAACCGCTTCGGCCGAGGCATCCTGCCGTCCCTCACCATCTCATCGAACGTCGTCGGCGACACATTTACATACGCTGCGGCGGACAGCCGACTGATTAGTCGGGGCGCAAGGGTCGGCGGCAATGCGTTCTGACGTGCCATACTATTACCTTACCAAAGTTGCGTCCCTCTGGACGGTTGAAGCGGTCTCGGAACCGTCGGGAAACGCGAGCGCAGCTGCCACGCTAAGCCGAAGCGGCGTATCGGGAGAAACTTCGTTCGTACGAGGTAGTACGCAACGCATTGTCTACTATTCGTCCGTCGCGTGACGATCCTTCCTGTCGTGCTGAGTATCGCTGGCGCGACGAAAAAGATGGTCAAGTGTGTTGAAGTCGAATTCGCCGTTTCGCACGGCTTCGATCTCGGCTCGGATGCGCTTTGAAGAGATTGCGGGCCAATTCTCGACTGCACCGGTCTGCACCGCCGCGTATGTGGTTCCGGCGAATAAGAACGCCCAACCTGCGCTTAACAGCCACTCCGAAACTTCGGACAAGAACTGCTCACTCAGCCGCTCACGGTTCCAAAGCCGTTTGAGCGTGACCTCGGCTAGCCTAACCCTGGTCATCGGTTTCTCTCGTTCCGCATCACGAACTTCGATGAGGCGGAGCAATAACAGAGCCGATTCCCGCTCGTCGGGCTTGTAAAATCGGCCGGCGCTTGGAAAACTAGAACTTGGTTTTTTCATTTTAATATGTCCTTGACAGAACGTGCATGTGCCCACACTTGATACCTGATTATGGTTTTGTCAACAAGGTGGTAAGCCAATGGGTGAGAAATCATCGTCCGCACGACGTGCCGTAAAGACCGCAACGGCGAAAGACCGGAAAGAAGCCGAGGCCAAGCGCGCCACGGCGAAAGTAGAGCTTGAAGAAATCGGCAAGCAAATCGCCGCTCGCGTCAAGATCATGCGGAGCTACGACGCGGCGGCCAAGGAGAAGGCCGGTCACGATTTGCGCAAGGCTCAGGATGAGCGCGACGCTATCAATAACGTGTTGCTCGCGCAGGCTCGCGCCAAGTGCAAGGAAGCTGGCGAGAGCTTCGAGAAGTTCCGGAACCAGTATTGTCCGGACCTTAGCCGATCACGCCTCTACGTCCTGCTCGCCATCGCTGACGGCCGCAAGACCGTTGAACGCGACCGGGCTGAGAAGCGCGAAAGCGTGGCGAAGTCTCGCGCCAAGCTGTCCTCTACATCGGCTGTAGGAGACGCTCCCCTGCCCGGGGTGGCCACATCGGAGGGCACGGCGCACGACATGTCTGGGTTTAGCCCGAAGGCTCGAGAGCAAATCGCACAGGTCACCGGCAACGACGTCGACACCAAAGCGTCCGCAGAGGCGCGCAAGGCGGCGGCGTCAGAGCGGGAGCCGCGCGTCACGGCTGACGACGCGTCCGCACCGGACGACGTCATCGTCAGCGACATCACGCCGAGCGTCAACGGGGCGATACTTACGGCGGACGAGTTGTCGGACGACGCTCTGTCCGGCTTCAAGAAAGCCTGCGACCAATTCCTCCCGGCCATGACCGTGATCGAGGATCGCAGAAGGGCCCGCGTGTACTTCACGACCGCTTGCGACAAGCTCGACAAGCAAGCTCGCATGCAAGCGGCGTGAGCGTCGAGTACACGCCGACGATGAAGGTCCGTGAACCATTTGGACTGGCTCAACAGCGAGCGGGTCATGCGGTTGATCGGGTTCTCACCGTCACCCCTACGCCCGCCGCCTTGCCTCGACCGCGCGTCGAGCGCCTCGCACAACAGCAACCAGCTTGCCGCCTACGAAGGGAAATCCAAGATCATCGGCATCCCGGAGTTCATGACCGAGCTAAAAGCGAAACCAACCCGCCGCAGTTACCTAAGACAGCTGGCTCGAAACGATAATTTGAGCATCAGGATGACGTTGGAGAGCATGTTCTTGAAGAAATCGAAAAGCACCCGAAAATTGCGGGCTTTAAAACACGGTGCACTCGGTCTGCATGTTTTGCCATTGCATGCAATCGCGGACGGACGTTGTTCTTGCCTTGCCGCGCCTCATTTCGCGCACCCAGGCAAGCAATTGCGCACCTCATGCGCCCTCGAGGAATAGTGACGTGACATTTAAAAAGCGAACGCGACCGTCTTCATCGCGGCAGAAGCAAGCCTCGCGCTACGCCCGTTGCGGATGGTCGGTCGTGCCGATGCACGCAATCAAAGGTGGGATGTGCTCGTGTCCGAAAGGTGATGCCTGCGAACGCGCGGGCAAACACCCGAGCACCCAGCATGGCGTAAACGACGCCACCACCGAACGTGACCAAATCAAACACTGGTGGACGGCTAGTCCGAACGCGAACGTCGGAATCGCTACGGGCCGCAAGTCTGGCATCATCGTGCTGGATATCGACCCGAGAAACGGCGGCAGCATGAGTCTCAAGCGCCAAAGAAGGAAGTTGGGCCGGCTGCCCGATACCGTGACCGCCGTGACCGGAGGCGGTGGTCTGCACTTCGTTTTCAAGTATCCGTCTTTCGCCGTTCGCAAGGACACGTCCGGCAAGAAATTCGGCAGAGGCGTCGATATTCTAAGCGACGGCTGCATTATGGTAGCGCCGCCGAGCCGCCATGCCACAGGCGAACGCTATCGGTGGAAGGAGGGCAAGTCATATCGCGATGTCGAACCGGCAAAATTACCGAAGGCCTGGTTAGATCGTTTGCGCAAAGACGGCTCAGCGGGCCCCCGCACGGAAAAATTGTCGAGGCAAGCAGACGGGCGAATTCCCGAAGGTCAGCGAAACACCTCGCTCACAAGCTTGGCCGGAACCCTGCAGCGAGGCGGCGTCTCGCCTGCGGCGATCAGCGCGACTCTTATCGCGGAGAACAAGGCCAAGTGCACGCCACCGCTCGACGAATCCGAGATCAAGAAGATCGTCGCAAGCATCACCAAATACGCGCCGACCGCACCGATTAGCGATGGCGCTGACGACGCCGAACGATTGATGCAGTTGGTGCTCGAGCGCAGCTTTAGTCGCGGCAAGCATCTGATTCTCGGCACCGACGGTCGTTTCTGGCACTACGATATCCGACTGTGGCGCCCGGTGTCTGACCAGTGGGTATCGAAAATTATCCTCGAAACTATCCAGGCCAATCCGGTAAAGAAGCAAAACACTGCCTCCCTGATCACTCAGGTATTGACCGTATTGAGGGCAAAGGTAGCCGTTAAAGATGACGTCCTGGGCTTTGTTGCGGATCCTTCCCCTGTGATTAACGCCGCCAATGGCGAGATCTGGCTAGCTGATGACGGCAATGTTGAACTCCGGCGTCACCGGCCGGATTCGCACCTGCGGCATTGCTTGGATGTCGCCTATGACCCCGATGCCAAGTGCCCCGAGTACGATCGGGCGGTCGAGGAAATCTTCGCCTCGGGCGAAAATCCCGAGGATTTGGTGCGTCATTGGAATGAGTTTTTCGGGTATGTGATTCAGCCGCGCCGGCACATTCCGACGATCATGATCCTGCTCGGCGGGGGCGACAATGGGAAGACCGTGCTGATCCGCACGGTAATTCGACTTTTGGGAACGTCACTGGTCGAAGCGCAACGCGTCGACAACCTGGACAAGAATCGGTTCGCTATGGGCAGCCTGTTTGGCAAGCTGCTCTACGTCGATGACGATGTTCGGGCCGGCGCGCGGCTCCCCGATGGAATCCTCAAGACGATCAGTGAGGCCAAGGAAGTGACCGGCGAGTACAAATACAAATCGCCCTTCAACTTCACTGTTCGTACGGTACCAGTTCTGCTGTGCAACAACATCCCGTCTCTCGCTGACTTGTCCCACGGCATGTTGCGGCGGCTGCAGGTAATCCCGTTTGACCGCACGTTCACCGGCGATGACAAGGACGCCACATTGTTCGACCGCATTTGGGCCAATGAATTGCCTGGCGTGCTGAATCGGGCACTACGGGGATATCGGCGGCTGCTCGAACGCAATTCAAGCTTCAAAATTCCTGATGCCGTCCAAAAGGCAACTACGGCTTGGTTGGGGCACGCGAATCCTCTTCCCGCCTTTATTGAAGAACGTTGTGTGAAAGGCGTCAGTGAGCGCTGTTGGATGCAGGGGCTCTACGCCGCGTACACGACGTGGGCGCAACAGGCCGGGTACACCTTGATCCAAAGCCAACAATCGTTTCGTAGGAACCTGGAACACCTTGGATTTAAGAGTTCCCGCGGAAACCGTGGTCAGCGCGTTAGCGGGATTGCTCTGCGTCAATAGCAATGCAATCGCCATCGGGTCCGCCTCGCCTGAGGCGCCCCGGTCACATTGTGTTGTTGTTGTTCGTAGTCGTGATGAAAGTGACAAAAGTTTTGACTCTCTTTTTGTGTTTTCATTATACGTTCAGAGAAGAAGATATTCATGATTCTTGTCACTTTCAACACGAGGTTTTTGAACATGAAGAATGTTACGAACAATGATGTTCACTATGGAAGGACGGCGGATAGAACCAAAACCATGTGCAACGTAGATGCTTACAACAGTACAGAAATGCAGACAAGGAGTGCGAGCAACATTCAATTATCAGCAACGCAACTATCAGAGTTACGACGAGTTGGTACTGCGGATTATCCAACGTGGGCATGAGAGGCGTTCAATGACACTACAGTTTCGGGGCGACTTTACGAAGGTAAGGAAGTGCGTGTCGCGGACGGGCGTTACCGGCGAGTGGCGTCAACTTAAATATGGTCATAAGCAGTTTCGTACCAAAGGTGGAGCAATCCTAAATTGGTGGGAGTCATCGGGTACGATCCAGTTTCAAGGCCGAGACCCGAAAATGAAATTTGAGCGGGCGTTTATCGCATCAGCCAAGGGGCGGCTCAAGCAAAAAG
>Ga0210408_10000568_pt1 | contig 45847 bp, 36 predicted proteins | sample IncBWH4MmetaG_FD_155471 | JGI IMG/M metagenome (GOLD analysis project Ga0210408, IMG submission 155471) | Forest soil microbial communities from Barre Woods Harvard Forest LTER site, Petersham, Massachusetts, United States - Inc-BW-H-4-M | ecosystem: Environmental > Terrestrial > Soil >...
TCGTGGCCGAGGCCGATGAGAGCGATGCTTCGTTCATGCACTTGCAGCCGATGATCGCCATCGTCACCAACATCGACAACGATCACCTGTCGACCCATGACGGCGATTTTTCGCGGCTCAAGCAGAGTTTCGTCGATTTTTTGCACAACCTGCCGTTCTACGGACTCGCCGTGCTGTGCACCGACGATGAGCAGGTGCGAAGCATTCTCGAGTCCGTGGCACGACCCGTCCAGACCTACGGGTTTGCGCCGGAGGCCGACGTGCGCGCCGTCGACGTGGCGCGCGACGGCCAGCAGTCCCGCTATACAGCGCAGCGCAAAGGCCGTGCTCCGCTCAATGTCACCATCAACCTGCCCGGCCGTCACAATGTCCTGAATTCGCTGGCGGCGGTCGCGGTGGCGACCGAGATCGAGATCCCCGATGCCGCGATTCAGCGCGCCTTGGCGCAGTTCCAGGGCATCGATAGGCGCCTGCAGCAGCTGGGTGAACTTCAGTGGCCCGGCGGCCATGCACTGCTCATCGATGACTACGGCCATCACCCGAGGGAAGTCGCGGCGACGCTGGATGCGGTGCGCCAGGGTTGGCCCACGCGGCGTCTGGTGCTCGCATTCCAGCCGCATCGCTACACCAGGACGCGTGATTTGTTGGACGACTTCGGACTGGCTTTGAGCGAATGCGACGTACTGTTGGTCACCGAGGTGTATGCGGCCGGCGAAGCGCCGATCGCCGGTGCCGACGGCCGCGCCATCTGCCGCGCCGTGCGCACGCGCGGATTGATGGAGCCGGTTTTCGTCGAGCGCGTCGAAGACCTTGCGGATAGCTTGCGCGGCGTGCTGCGTGACGGCGATGTGGTGCTGACCATGGGAGCGGGCAACATCGGCGTGGTTGCCGCCGATCTCAAACACCGCCTCGCGAAGGGAGCCTCCGCATGAGCGCGCAGCGATCCCCGGAAATTTCCGCCGAATTCAAATTGCGGGTGCTGCGCGACGTGGCCATGGCGAAACACACTTCGTGGCATGTCGGAGGGCCGGCGGACCTGTTCTTCACGCCGCGCGACGCCGCCGACCTGGCGTCCTTCATCCGCCAGCTGCCGCCGGAGGTGCCGATGCTCATGGTCGGACTCGGCAGCAACTTGTTGGTGCGCGACGGCGGAATCCGCGGCGCCGTCGTCTCCACGCACGGCGCGCTGGGCACTCTCGAACGATTGAGCGCAACTCGCATCCAGGCCGAGGCCGGCGTGCCCTGCGCGCGGATCGCCCGGCAATGCGTGAAATGGGGATTGGGGCCCGCCGAATTCTTTGCCGGCATTCCCGGCACGCTGGGAGGCGCGCTCGCGATGAATGCCGGCGCCTGGGGCGAGGAGACGTGGCGCCACGTGGTCGAGGTCGACGTGCTCGATCGCCGCGGTTTTCGCCACACACGAAAGGCGGCCGAGTATGAAATCGGCTACCGCAGCGTGAAGGGGCCCGACAACGAGTGGTTCATCGGCGCCCGGCTCGAGTTCGAGCGCACACCCGGCGTCAACACCGAGGCCATCCGCGAGCTGCTCGACAAGCGCCGACAGACGCAGCCCATCGGCGAGTGGAGCTGCGGATCCGTGTTCACCAACCCGCCAAAGGCTCACGCGGCGCAATTGATCGAAAGTGCCGGCCTCAAGGGCTTTCGCCACGGCGATGCCTCGGTGTCGGAAAAACACGCGAATTTCATCATCAACCATGGGCGCGCGCTGGCGGCCGATATCGAGGCGGTGATCGAGCACGTGCAGCGCACCGTCGAGAAAGTTCATGGCATCAGGCTGTCCACGGAAGTGCGCATCGTCGGAGTGTCGGCATGAGTCTTCTCACCCTCAAACCCAGCTCAAGACGCGCCCGCTCGGCCGCGGAATTCGGCAAGGTGGCGGTATTGCTCGGCGGCGACTCCACCGAGCGGGAGATCTCTCTATTGAGCGGCAATGCGGTGCTCGCGGCCTTGATCCGTCGCGGAGTGAATGCGCACGCCTTCGATCCACAAGATCGCCCGGTTCAGGACCTTGTGAGCGAGGGGTTCGATCGGGTGTGGATCGCGCTGCATGGACCGGGCGGCGAGGACGGCACCATGCAGGGCGCGCTCGAGTGGCTGGGGGTTCCCTACACGGGCAGCGGCGTCCTCGCCTCGGCGTTGACCATGGACAAGCTCAAGACCAAGCGCGTCGTGGTCGGCGCGGGCTACGCCGCGCCCGAATATGCCGTGCTGTCGAGCCCGGCCGATTTGCCGCGCGCGCTCCAAGAGATCGGTTTGCCCATGATGGTCAAACCCGCTTCGCAGGGCTCGAGCGTCGGGATCACCAAGGTCAAAGCGGCTGCGGAATTGGCGGGCGCGTACGCCGAGGCGCGCGCCATCGACCCCATCGTATTCGCCGAACGCTTCATCGCCGGTCACGAATACACCGTGGGCGTGCTGCATACCCAAGGCCTGCCGTCGATCCGCATCCAGCCGGCGACCGAGTTCTACGACTACCAGGCGAAGTATTTCCGCAACGACACGCAGTATCACTGTCCGAGCGGTCTTGCCGCGGACACGGAAGCCGAATTGCAGGCGGCGGCGATCGCCGCCTTCCGGGTGACCGACTGCGCCGGATGGGGCCGCGTCGACTTCATGCGCGACTCAAAGAGCGGCAAATTCTATTTCATCGAAATCAACACGACTCCGGGCATGACCGATCACAGCTTGGTGCCCATGGCCGCGCGCCAATCCGGCATCGACTTCGAAGAGCTGGTGTGGCGTGTTCTTGAATCCAGTTTCCTGCGAGAACGAAAATGAACCTACTCTGGCGCCGCAATCGATTCAGGAACAAACCCAAAGTACAGAAGCCGCGGTGGCAGTGGCTTGGCGCAGCGACCGAGTGGCGCCGCTACGCACGCCGCGCCGCGTTGCTGGCGTTCACGGCCGCGGCCTTGGCCGCGCTCACCTGGGCGCTCGATCGTCCGGTGCGCGTCATCTCGATGGACGGCAGTTTTCAGCGCGTCTCCCCCGGTCAAATCGAAAAGGCGGTCGCGCCGTTCAGCCAGGCCGGCTTCATGTCGGCGGACCTCGACGGCATTCAGCGCGCTGTCGAAGAGCTGCCCTGGGTGGAACGCGCCCGCATTCAGCGCCGTTGGCCCAATAGCCTGCAAGTCACCGTCACCGAGCAAACGGCCGCCGCCCGCTGGCGCGAGTCGGGGCTGCTCAACACCCGCGGCGAACTGTTCGTGAGGTCGGCGGCGCACGTGCCCGCGGAATTGCCCCGCTTGAGCGGGCCCGATGGCACGGAATCGCAGGTCGCGCAGCGTTATCTATCGGTGCAGGGGCGAATGCTCGAAGCGGGCATGCGCATTGCCGCTGTGCGTCTCGACGCGCGCGGCGCCTGGGAGATGGATCTCGACAGCGGGGTGACCGTGCGCCTGGGGAGGCGCGAAGTCGATGAACGGATCGATCGCTTCATCCACACCGCATCGCAGGTCATTTCGCATCGATTGAATGAAATCGCCTACGTCGACATGCGCTACTCCAATGGCTTTGCCATCGGCTGGCGCAACCCGGCGGTACCGCCATCGGTACCGCTCAAGCACGGCGACGATACCGACGTTTAGAGGCTGCTACGAGACATGGCAAAGCGTTCCGATCGAAATCTTTTGGTGGGCCTGGACATCGGCACCAGCAAGGTCGTCGCCATCGTCGGCGAAATCAAGGCGGACGGTCAGCTCGAGATCATCGGCATCGGCAGTCACCCCTCGCGCGGCCTGAAAAAGGGCGTCGTGGTCAATATCGAATCGACCGTGCAATCCATTCAGCGCGCCGTGGAGGAGGCCGAATTGATGGCAGGCTGCGAGATTCACTCGGTATATACCGGCATCGCCGGCAGTCATGTGCGCAGCCTCAATTCGCACGGCATCGTCGCCATCAAGGACAAAGAGGTGGTGCAGGGCGATGTGGAGCGGGTGATCGATGCGGCCAAGGCGGTGGCCATCCCCGCCGATCAGAAGATCCTGCACGTGCTGCCCCAGGAATACATCATCGACGGCCAGGAAGGCATCCGCGATCCGATCGGCATGTCGGGGGTGCGGCTCGAAACCAAGGTGCACATCGTCACCGGCGCCGACAGCGCGGCGCAGAACATCGTCAAGTGCGTGCAGCGCTGCGGCCTCGCCGTCGACGACATCGTCCTGGAGCAGCTCGCTTCGAGCTACGCGGTGCTCACCGAGGATGAAAAGGATCTCGGCGTGTGCGTGGTGGACATCGGCGGCGGCACCACCGACATCGCGGTGTTCGGCGGCGGCGCGATCCGCCACACGGCGGTGATTCCCATCGCCGGCGATCAGGTGACCAACGACATCGCCGTGTCCATGCGCACGCCCACGCAGTACGCCGAGGACATCAAGATCAAGTACGCCTGCGCCCTGTCGCAGCTCGCGAATCCCGATGAAACCATCGAAGTTCCGAGCGTGGGCGACCGGCCGCCGCGGCGTCTGGCGCGGCAAACGCTCGCGGAGATCGTCGAGCCGCGCTACGAGGAATTGTTCGGTTTGATCCGCGATGAGTTGCGCCGCGCCGGATTGGAGGAGCAGGTGGCGACCGGCATCGTGCTCACCGGCGGCAGCGCCAAGATGGAAGGCGCCATCGAACTTGCCGAAGAGGTGTTCCACATGCCCGTACGCCTCGGCGTGCCGCAGTACGTCAGCGGGCTGGTGGACGTCGTGAGCAATCCCATTCATGCCACCGGCGTCGGGCTGCTGCTCTACGCCAAGGCAAATCTCGACGGGAAACGGGCGGCGCCGCCGCTGCTCGCGGGCGGTGTGAAGAATGTTTTTGAGCGAATGAAGGCCTGGTTTGCGGGCAATTTTTGACAGGCCACGGGTACGGTTTCAAGTGCGATTCTAATTCGATAAGGAGAACTGGAATGTTCGAACTGATGGACTCTTATAGTCAAAGCGCCGTCATCAAGGTGCTGGGCGTGGGCGGGGGCGGCGGCAATGCCGTCTCGCACATGGTCCAAGCCGGCCTCGAGGGCGTGGATTTTATCTGCATCAACACCGATGCGCAGGCGCTGAAGCACTCCAAGGTGCGCACCGCGTTGCAAATCGGCTGCAACATCACCAAGGGGTTGGGCGCCGGCGCCGATCCCGAAGTGGGCCGTCAAGCGGCGATGGAAGATCGTGATCGCATCATCGAGCTCATCGAGGGCTGCGACATGCTGTTCATCACGGCCGGCATGGGGGGCGGGACCGGAACGGGTGCGGCTCCCGTGGTGGCGCAGGTCGCCAAGGAGCTCGGCATCCTGACCGTGGCCGTGGTCACCAAGCCCTTCGAGATGGAAGGCAACAAGCGTGCGCGCGTGGCCGATCAAGGCATGCTGGAACTGTCCAAGTACGTCGACTCCCTGATCACCATTCCGAACCAGAAGCTGTTGTCGGTCCTGGGCAGCAGCACCACGCTGCTCGACGCCTTCAAGGCGGCGAACACCGTGCTGCAAGGTGCGGTACAGGGGATCGCGGAACTGATCACCCGGCCCGGGCTGATCAACGTCGACTTTGCCGACGTGCGCACCGTCATGTCCGAAACGGGCATGGCCATGATGGGTTCGGGCAGCGCAGCCGGGGATGATCGGGCGCGCGAAGCGGCCGAGGCGGCGATTTCCAGCCCGCTGCTCGAGGACATCAACCTGTCGGGCGCTCAGGGCATCCTGGTCAACGTCACCGCCGGCATGGACCTGTCCATCGGTGAATTTCAGGAAGTGGGCAATGTCATCAAGCAATTCGCTTCCGATGACGCCACGGTGGTGGTGGGCACGGTGATCGATCCCGAAATGGCCAACCAGATCCGGGTCACGGTCGTGGCCACCGGATTGGGCAAGCCCGTGGCAGCCGCACGGCCGGCGGCGCATCAGGCGCAGGCCGCGGCCGCGATCGCTCCCCCGTTGACCATGCGGATGGTGCGTCCGAGATCGCCGATGGCGCCGACGGACTATGCCATGTTGGACAAACCGACCGTGCAACGCCAACGCGCCGTGGGCGATGGTCTGCATGGGCAAGTCGAATCGGAGGATTTGCTGGATATTCCGGCATTTTTGCGCCGGCAGGCGGACTAGCTTTGCACTAATTGACATTCCAGGTTTGGCGCCCGCGGGGATTGGGTCTCCGCGGCGCCGGTTTGATCTGCCGCGGATCTTCAGGCCGATAGCCGCGGTATGGTACCTTTGCCGGTATTGACATAGTCTGGTCTCCATTTAGATGCTGAATCAAAGAACACTCAAGAATTCGATTCGTGCCACGGGAGTGGGATTACACACGGGGAAGAAGGTATTGATGACGCTGCGATCGGCGCTGCCGGACACCGGCATCGTGTTCCGGCGCACGGATTTGGACCACCCGGTCGATATCAAGGCTCACGCCGAGTTTGTCGGCGACACCACCATGGGCACGACCTTGCATCGGGGCGATGTCAAGGTGTCGACCGTCGAGCACCTGCTTTCGGCCCTGGCGGGCCTCGGTATCGACAATGCGCTGGTGGAAGTGAGCGCAGGCGAAGTGCCCATCATGGATGGCAGCGCGGGACCGTTCGTGTTCCTGCTCCAGTCGGCGGGCATCGAGGAACAAAAAGCGCCCAAACGATTCATCCGCATCCTCGAGAGCCTGCAGGTCGAGGACGGCGACAAGTGGGCGCGCTTCGATCCCTATGATGGCTTCAAAGTGAATTTCGAGATCGAGTTCAATCACCCGATCTTCAAGAAGCATTCCCAGGTGGCGTCCATGGACTTTTCGACCACCTCCTTCTTGCGCGAGGTCAGCCGCGCACGCACCTTCGGCTTCATGCGCGACTTGGAGAGCCTGCGGGCGCGCAATCTGGCGCTCGGCGGCAACATGGACAATGCCATCGTGCTCGATGATTATCGGGTGCTCAACGAGGATGGCTTGCGCTACGAGGACGAATTCGTCAAGCACAAGATTCTCGACGCGATTGGCGACCTGTACCTGTTGGGGCACAGCCTGATCGGAGAATTCAGCGGCTACAAATCCGGACACGCGCTGAACAACAAGCTGCTGCGCACGCTCATCAGCACGCAGAGCGCCTGGGAGGAAGTCACCTTCGACAGTCTGGCGGACGCGCCAATTTCCTACGTGGCCGCCGCCGCGGCGCGGGCCTAGCGTGCCTGCAGCCTTAGCCCCCGCTCGGCCGAGCGCGCCCTTCGGCCTTAATCCCCTGGCGGGGCGTGGTCCGTTCCCTTGCTGGGGGGCGGTACCACCCGGATTCTCACGCTCTGAAGGGTGATCCCCAGGGAGCTGCCGACCCGCTTGCGGAGGATTTCCGTCAAATACCGCAGGCGCGAGGCCCAAACCGCGCCTACGACCCCGATGGTCAACCTACCGGTGTCGATGCCGGCACTGGCGACATTGAGGGCGAGGCGGGCGGGCAGCGCCGCACGCACCTGCTCGAGGACCCGCGAGCGCTCCAGCGACCGGGTCTTCAGCGCGCTGAGTTTATTTCCAGTTCGTGACAGCAAGTCACTGAGACCCTTAGGATTTTGCATTGCAACACGAAATTTGGACGTTGAACTGCATGGTAAAACCGTGCGGAAATCCTTGTTTTGAGTCAATTTTCTGCATAGTCTAGACCCAGCACTCGGGGCATAGTCTCCGTCATCCGTAGGACATATGCACCGGTTAAAAAACACGATGGCGCCCCTAAAAGAACCATCCTTATGAATGTGATTTTTGTCGGCCGCAAATCCGGCCGGGTAAGACAATTTGACCTGCGACACCCCATGGTTGTGGTTGGCGCCGCGTTGATGGTGCTGTGCATCGTGGGTGGCGCCTTCTCAATGGGGATGGGTTTGGGCGCGCGTCACGGCACGGCCAACCCTATCAATCAGTTGGGCAATTGGTCGGCCGACCTGTTGCGGCAGCAGGCGCAGATCGAAGACGTCAAGCGGGTCCTGCAGGAAAAGGTCAATGCCTTGGCCTTGCGGGTCGGCCAGATGAACGCCAACGTGATTCGCGTCAATGCCCTGGGTAAACGCTTGACTCGCATGGCCAATTTGAGCGACGGCGAATTCGACTTCGGCAATCCCCCGGCCTTGGGAGGCTCGGAGAGCGGCGCGGATGGTCAACCGGCGCAAATCCCGAACCTCACGGCCATGGTCGATGACCTGCAGACACAACTGTCCAGCCGCGAACAGCAATTGGGCGTACTCGAGAACCTGATTCTGACGCGGGAGCTCAACAAGCAGGTCTATCCCGAGGGCCGACCGGTCCAGGATGGGTGGATTTCTTCGTACTTCGGGCGTCGAGCGGATCCCTTTACCGGCTATTCCGCCGTGCACAAGGGCCTGGATTTTGCCGGCCCCGAGGGCACCAAGGTAACGTCGGTCGCGGCGGGTCTGGTGACCTACGCGGGCGACCGTTCCGGCTACGGTGAAATGGTCGAGATCAATCACGGCAACGGATTGGCGACGCGCTACTGTCACAATGAAAAGGTCCTGGTCAAGCAGGGCGACATGGTTAGAAAGGGCCAAGAGGTCGCGCTGATGGGCTCCACCGGCCGATCCACCGGCTCCCACCTGCACTTCGAGGTGCTGAAGAACGGCACCCAGGTCGATCCGCTGCGCTTTATCGGCGAGGATCGCTAGACTCAAGTTGGGCCGCAAGGCTTGCGGTCCTTAGGGCCGCCGCGGAAACGATTTCCCGCCCTTCCGGTCTATCCGTACAATACCCAGTTTTCTCAAGGACTCCCTCGCGTGTGGAAGCTTCTGACGCAAGTATTTGGCAGCCGTAATCAGCGCCTGGTGAAGGAACTGAGCCGCACCGTCGCGACCGTCAATGGTCTCGAGGCGAGCTTGAGCGCATTGCCCGACGGGCAATTTCCTGAAAAGACGCGCGAGCTCAAGGCGCGCTTCGCGGCCGGCACCAAGCTCGACGATCTGGTGCCCGAGGCCTTTGCCTTGGTGCGCGAGGCATCGCGCCGCAAACTGGGCCTGCGCCACTTCGACGTGCAGTTGATCGGCGGCCTTGCGCTGCACCAGGGCAAGATCGCGGAAATGCGCACGGGCGAGGGCAAGACGCTGATGTCCACCCTGCCGGCGTACCTGAACGCCCTCACCGGCGAGGGCGTGCACGTCGTCACCGTCAACGAATACCTGGCGCAGCGCGACTCGGAGTGGATGGGACCGGTGTTCCGCTTCCTGGGGCTGGACGTGGGCGTCATCAAGAACGCCCAGTCGCCCGATGAGAAGCGCACGGCCTATGCCTGCGACATCACCTACGGCACGAACAATGAATTCGGCTTCGATTATCTGCGCGACAACCTCGCGTTTCGCCTGGAAGACCGCGTCCAGCGCAGGCTGTCCTTCGCGATCGTCGACGAAGTCGATTCGATCCTGATCGACGAAGCGCGCACTCCCTTGATCATTTCGGGCCCGGCGGAGGAAAGCACCGAGCTGTACATCAAGATCAACGCGCTGATCCCGCGCTTGATCCGGCAGAAGACGGAAGATGGTCCCGGCGATTTTGCCGTCGACGAGAAAACCAAGCAGACGACGCTCACCGAAGACGGCCATCAAAAGGTCGAAGAGTTGATGGCGGAAATCGGCTTGTTGCGCGATGGCGAGAGCTTGTACGACGCCACCAATATCCGTCTGATGCATCACCTGAACGCGGCCCTGCGCGCGCATGCGCTGTACAAGCGGGATGTCGAGTACATCGTGCGCCAGGGCGAAGTCATCATCGTCGATGAGTTCACCGGCCGCACCATGCCGGGGCGTCGCTGGTCCGACGGTCTGCATCAAGCGGTCGAGGCCAAAGAGGGCGTCAAGGTCCGCGAAGAAAACCAGACCGTCGCGTCCATCACGTTCCAGAATTATTTCCGGCTGTACTCGAAATTGTCCGGCATGACGGGCACCGCGGACACCGAGGCGTTCGAGTTTCAACAGATCTACGGGCTCGAAGTGGTGGTGATCCCCACCCACAAGCCCATGATCCGCACGGATAAATCGGATTTGGTATTTCTCTCCGAGCACGACAAGTTTCAGGCCATCCTCGAGGACATCCAGGAGTGCGTGAAGCGCGGTCAACCCGTGCTGGTGGGCACGACGTCGATCGAAACGTCGGAACGGCTCGCGAAGCTTTTGCAGGGCGCGAAGATCCCCCACGAGGTCCTCAACGCCAAACAGCATGAGCGTGAGGCGCATATCGTCGCCGAGGCCGGCCGGCCCGGTGCGATCACCATCGCCACCAACATGGCGGGACGCGGCACGGATATCGTGCTCGGCGGCAGTCCGCAGACGCAGATCGACGCCATCGTGAATCCCAACGAGGGCGAGCTCAAGCAAATTCATGAGGACTGGCGCAAACGGCACGAGCAGGTGGTCGCCGCCGGCGGCCTGCACATCGTCGGGACCGAGCGTCATGAATCGCGGCGCATCGACAACCAATTGCGCGGCCGTTCCGGCCGCCAGGGCGATCCGGGCTCCAGCCGCTTCTACCTGTCGCTCGAAGACAATCTGATGCGTATTTTCGGCGACCCGACGCGCATGAAAGCGCTCATGACCCGGGTCGGCATGAAAGCGGGCGAGGCGATTGAAAGCGGGATGCTGACGCGGCAAATCGAGCGGGCGCAGCGGCGGGTCGAGCAGCACAACTTCGACGCCCGCAAGCAACTGCTGGAATATGACGACGTCGCGAATGATCAGCGGCGCGTGATCTATCAGCAGCGCACCGACCTGATGAGCGCGGAGGATGTGGCCGAGGCCGTCAAGGGCATCCGCGAGGACGTGGTTGCGCAGCTGGTGGATCAATATGTGCCGGGCGGAGCGCCCGAAGAGCAGTGGGATCCGGCCGGTTTGGCCCAGGCGCTGGAGCGGGATTTCGGTCCCGTGCTCCCCATCGATGAGTGGCTGAAGGCCGAAGAGGCCGGCGACGGCTCGGGATTGCGCAATAAAATCGTCGCCGCGCTGGAAGCCGCCTACGACCAGAAGCAGATTAGCGTCGGCCCGCAGGTCATGCGCTACATCGAAAAAGAAGTGATGCTCCGCACTCTCGATCAGCACTGGCGCGAGCATCTCGCCGCGATGGATTACATGCGCCAGGGCATTTTCCTGCGCAGCTACGCGCAGAAGAATCCGAAGCAGGAATACAAGCGCGAGGCGTTCGAATTGTTCTCCGCGATGCTGGATCGGATCAAGTTCGACACGGTGACCACGGTGTCGAAGATCCAGGTCCGCAGCCAGGCCGAGATCGAGCGCGAGGAGCTCGAGCGGCAGCAGCGCCTTGCGCGCGCGCTGCACGCGCAGCACGCGGAAGCGATTTCGCCCATTCAGGGCCTGCCGGGACCCGATGACTCGGGCGGCGCCGCCGCGGGTGCCGGCGGCAATGTGATGGAAATGGATCCGCGCGCGAGCGCTCCGCCCGCCGCGCCCTTCGTGCGCCCTTTACCTAAGGTCGGACGCAACGAGCCCTGTCCCTGCGGCTCCGGCCGCAAGTACAAGCATTGTCACGGCGCTTTGCAACCAGCGGGCGTTTGAGCCCCGACAGCCTCGGTCCCGCCGTTCACGTCGCCGCCGCCGCGGTGATCGACGCGGCCGGCCGTGTGCTGATCGCGCAGCGGCCCGAGGGCACGCATCTGGCGGGCGGCTGGGAGTTCCCCGGCGGGAAACTCGAGCCCGGCGAGGAACGCTCGAAGGGGCTTGCGCGTGAACTGCGCGAAGAGCTCGGCATATCCATCATGGGCACTCCCCGCCCGCTGATCCGCGTGCGCCACGCCTATCCTGCGCGCGAAGTTCTCATCGATATGTGGGTGGTAAAGCGCTACGAGGGCGAGCCTCGAGGACTGGAAGGACAGGCCTTGCGCTGGTGTACCCAGGACGAGCTGGCCGCCGTGGAATTATTGCCGGCGGACAAACCCATCGTGGCGGCGCTGCGCCTGCCGGAACGTCTGACACAGGTGTCTTCGCCTTTCTACTGCATCAGCGACGTAGGTTCGTTGGGGAGGTCTATGCCAAGCGCGGATACGCGCGCCGGTGGCCGGCTTCGGGGCGTGATTTGCGCGGGCGCCGATGAGGGACTGGCGGCGGCGAGAGCCGGCGCGGATTTTTTGGGTCTGCGCGAGTCCCTCGCGGATGTCGAGGTGGCCGCGTTGTGCGACCGGGTCCCGGTGCCGGTGTTTGCGCGCGGAATCCGGCTCGAGCGGGCGTGGGAGCTTGGGGCAAGCGGGATTCACGAGATCAATGTTTGATAGGTCGATTCGTTTCACTGGCCCCGCGCAACTACGGCCGAAGGTTCTCGTCAAAGAATCGTTTGATCGTCGCGTAAGCATGCCGCCCGTCATGCTGCCGCACCAGTCCATGCTTCGCGCCGGGGTAGACCATGACATCGAAGGGCTTGCCCAGATCCTGCAGTTTGCGAAACAGCTTGGTGCTGTGCAGGAACAGCACATTGTCGTCCGCCATCCCGTGCATCACCAAAAGCTGGCCCTTGAGATTCTTGGCGTAGGGAAGCACGGAACTGGCCGCGAAGCCCTCGGCATTGTTTTGCGGCCGGCCAAGGTAGCGTTCGGTGTAGTGCGTATCGTACAGATTCCAATCGGTGACGGGCGCGCCCGCAACGCCGGCGCGAAACACCTCCGGGGCTTTGAAGAGCAGCATCAGCGTCATGTACCCGCCGTAGCTCCAACCCCACACGCCGAGGCGCGCGGGATCCACGAATGCCTGCGAACCCAACCAGCGCGCGCCCAGCACTTGGTCGGCGACTTCGATTTCGCCCAGTTTGCCGTGAATCGGCGCCTGGAAGGCCGTGCCCCGGAAGCCGCTGCCGCGGTTGTCGAGCTGGAACACGACGTAGCCGGCGCGCGTCAGAATTTGCGTGAATGAGCCGCCCGTCCAATTGTCGACGACCCTTTGAACGCCCGGGCCGCCGTAGACATCCACGATGGCCGGGTAGCGCTTGGCCGGATCGAAGTGCAGGGGCTTGAACAGCCGGTAATACAGCGTCTGGCCGTCGGCCGCACGGAGAGTGCCGATCTCGGGCAGCGAATTGTCCGCAAGGTAGGGGGCGTCCGGATGCTGCGCATCCAGGCGATTCTCGAACACCTGCGCCAGAGACTTGCCGTTCGCGGCATGCAAACTAACCTGCGGCGGTTGGGTGCTGCTGGTGAAGTTGTCGACGTAAACGCTTGCATCGCTCGACATGCTGATGCCGTGCAAGCCGTCTTCCTGCGAGATGCGATCGACCTTGCGCGGATCTCTCGTATCCAGCGAGGTGCTGTAGAACTGCCGCTCCGTGGAATTTTTCTCGGTGGCCGTGAAATATACGAGGCGACTTTTCTCGTCGATGCCCTTGATGGCCCGGGGCCTGAAATCGTCCACGTTCCAGGCGCCGGCCGTGAGCTGTCGGATCAAATGGCCGTCGTAGCCGTACAAGTACAAGTGCCGGTAGCCGTCGCGGCTCGACGCCCAAATGAATTCTCGCGAATGGGTGAGGAACGTCAGTTCACTGTGCAGCTCGATCCAGGCCTTGCTGGTTTCGGTCAGTACGACGCGGCTGCGGCCGGTATCGATGTCGGCGAACAACAGATCGAGCCGCCGCTGGTCGCGGCTCTCGCGCTGTATGGCCAGTGTCTTGCCGTCGGGGAGCCAGTTAACTCGCGCGAGATACACATCCGTCTCCGGCCCTAAGTCTACCCAGGTGACCGCTCCGCTTTGAACATCGGCGACTCCCAGACGCACTAAGACGTTGGGGCCGCCGGCGGCGGGGTAGCGCTGCGCAAAGGTCGCGACATTGTCGGCTGCGATTTCGAAGCGCTCGGTGACTTTGACGGGAGTCTCGTCGACGCGGGCGAACGCGATATGCCGGTCGTCCGGTGCCCACCAGTAACCGGTGCTGCGGTCCATTTCTTCCTGGGCCACGAATTCGGCCATGCCGTTCTTGATCGCTCCGCCGCCGTCGCTCGTCAGCGCTTTTCCTTCACTCTTTGCGGTGTCGAAAACATGAAGATTCTGATCGCGCACGAAAGCGACGTAGCCGCCGGCCGGCGAGATGACCGCGTCCGAGGCGGCACTCATCGAGTGCATGATTTCCGTTACGGCGTCGTTCGCAGGCCTGGTGAGGTCGCAGTAGTAGAGATTGCCGCCGAGCGGAAACAGCAGGGCGTGGCCCGACGGCGCAAAAGAATATTCCAGGATGCCGGACAGGGCCGCGGTTCTCTGCCGTTCACGCCGGCTCAACTCCTCATTCGAGAGCTTCTCCGCGGCCGGCGCCAACGTCTTGGAGTCGACCAGAATGCGGGCGCGGCCCTCGCGAATGTTGTACTCCCACAGATCCAGGCGATCCTTATCCTCCGGTTTGCCCTGCAGATACGTGACGCGCGTGCCGTCAGGGGACATTTTCAATCCGACGATGGTGGGCCCGGCCAGCGCCGGTGCATCGAACAGCCGATCGATGGTCAGTTCCGCCGCGTGCGGCGCGGAGGCCACCGCGCAGGCGACCAGTGCGGGCGCCAGGTAGCGTCCGGAATTGCGGGAATCGGCCATGGGAATCGAGCCCTCGAGTTGTCGAGAATTGTCTTCCATGAAGTCTATTACAAACGCGTCAGGTGATAGCAGACCTCGTGCAATTGACTGAGCCCGCGCGAGCGCAGCCGCGGTTCGCTCGCCAGGACATCGTGCTTGGAAAGCTCCCGAATCGCATGGCTGCGGGCATACAAGCGGGCGACCTCATCGGCATCCACGCTGAAGGGCGGCCCGGACATTTGCGCTTGGTTGTACTCCAGCGTGAGCAACAGCGTTTGCGCGCCGGGACGAGTCAGCGACGCGATGTGCTCCACATAATTTGCCCGCAGTTCCGGCGCCCAGGAGATCAGTGCGGCGCGGTCGTAGAGCGCGGCAATGTCGCCGAGCAGTTCCCGGGTGAGCGCAAAAAAATCACCGCAGTAGAGGCGCAGATTCGGCGCCTCATAGACGTCGAAGCCACCCTGCGTCCGGCGTTTCGCCGGGATGCCTTGCTCCATGCAGAACGATTCGAGCGCGACCGCGGACAGTTCCACGCCCGCCACGAAGTGCCCCTGCCCACGCAGCCACTCGAGATCGAGACTCTTGCCGCACAAGGGGACGAATACGCGGCTGCCGTGCGCGAGCCCGAGCTCCGCCCAGTGCGGCTCGAGACGGCTGTCCACCGCGGATTTGTGGAAGCCGATCTGGCCGGTGCGCCAGCGTTCGCGCCAGAACTCGGGCTGCAAGGCTTACGAGTCCTCGGCAGAATTCGGCGGCGATTCGTCGGCCGCGGCCGGCGATTCATCCGGAATCTTGTGCTGTTCATTGAACCAGGCGCCGAGATCGACGAGCCGGCACCGCTCGCTGCAGAAGGGCCGATACGTCGATGCAGCCGACCACTCCACCGGCCGCCGGCAGGTAGGACACTTAACGATCGTTGCCATCGATATTCGCGCCTTGATTCAAGCGCAGCAGGTCAAATGAAACGGCACATCCACAGCGACGTGGACCGGGCGGCTGGTGGCGTCCAGCCAATTCAAGAATCGGATGGTGCAGCGATGCTGGCTGCCGCTGATCTCGGGAAACAGATCGATGTCGGGGGGCAGGGTCACGCGCACCAGCTGGCAGGGATTCTCGCGATCAAATTGCAATTGGAAGATGCCGCCGGCGGCGACTTCCGATTTGCGTTTGGCATTTTGCCGGGTCAGCCACAAAAGCTCGGCGATGCTGTCGCACAAGGGTCTGATCAGCGCAAGCCAACCGACGAATTCCGCCGCGCGTACCTCGGCGGGACGGTTGAGCCAGTACGAGTAGTCAGGCAGATCAAAATCGCAGGTCCCGCCCGGAATGGCGCTGCGATGTTTGATGGCGCTCAAGAATTCCGAGTCGCGCAACGGGCCCATGTAGTTGCCGCCGATCGTCGACAGATCGTTGCGCAGCTTGACGAGGTTCGATATCACGGATTTGAGACGGCCGGGGTCGACGCCGGGTTTGGTTTGGTACTCCTTGAGCACGTTGAGGTTGCGCTCGAGCTCCTTCAGGACTTCAGTGCGCGAGTCGCCGCGCGCCGTGATGGCCAGGATTTCGAGCAGGCTCGCCACCGCCGCGCGCGAACTCCAAGGATTGGGCGACTCGCTGTGATACGAGGCCTGCATATACAGAAATTCCAGACGCAGGAAGGTGCGCATGCGCTCATTCAGCGGCTGCTCATAGACGATCGGTGCCGTCTCGGCCTCAGCTTGAGTCAGCGGATCGGGGTAGGAGTTCATCTGCCTATTCTGAGCTAACCCACGCCCACGGGTAAACCTCGCGGTTAGGTTAATTCGCCCCGCTGCGCTCGAGTTTCGGCCAGCGCCAGATAACGCTCGTGCAAGCGATCGACCGACTGTCGCAAATCCGTGACGGTTCCGGCATTCAGCAGCACATCGTCGGCCACGGCCTGACGAGCGCCGCGGCTCGCCTGAGACGTCAGAATCGCACGGGCCTGTTCCAGCGAGCAGCCGTCGCGCGCCATGACGCGTTGTAGCTGCACCGCTTCGTCCACGTCGACCACCAAAATGCGGTCCACGCGATCGGAAGAACCGCCCTCCACCAGCAGCGGTATGACCATGACGATGTAGGGGCCGACGGCTGTCTCCGCACGGTCTTCCATGTTGGCGCGGATGAACGGATGCAGGATGGCCTCCAGGTCGCGCCGCGCGCCGGGATCGCTGAATATAAGGTCGCGAAGAGCGCGCCGGTCGAGTTCACCATTCGCCGCAACCACAGGGGCGCCAAACCGCCGGATCACCTGGGCGAGCCCCGGTGTGCCCGGCGCGACCACCGCGCGGGCTGCCTCATCGGCATCGATCACCGGAACGCCTAGGTCCAGAAATCGTTGGGCAACCGTACTCTTGCCGCTGGCGATGCCGCCGGTGAGGCCGATGCGCAGGCGGCGCCCCATCACTACCCCAGGGATTGCCATCACGGCCTAGCGACTGAGGCCCGACAAGCGCAAATAGCCACTGAGCAGCCCATCGCCGTACATCATCGCAAGCCAGCCGGCGGCGGCCAGGTAGGGCCCGAAGGGAATCGGAGCGCTGCGGTCGCGACCGCGCAGCACGATCATCAAGATCCCGAGCACCGCGCCGGTCGCGGCCGACAGCACGATCACGAGCGGCAGCAGCTTCCAGCCCAGCCACGCGCCCAAGGCCGCAAACAGCTTGAAATCCCCGTAGCCCATGCCTTCCTTGCTGGTGATCAGACGGAACGCGTGAAACACCAGCCAGAGGCTCACATAGCCCGCCGCCGCGCCAATGATGGCGTCGCGCGCGGACACCGGTATCGGGCTGCCCGCGATCGGCCCCACGATCACCGCCGCCGTGAGGCCCGCCCACATGAGCGGCAGCGTGATGCCATCGGGCAGCAGCTGATGATCGATGTCGATGCCGGTGAGGGCGATCAGCGCCCAGGTCACCAGCAACCCGCAGGCCGCAGGCGCGCCGAAGCCGAAGTGCCAGGCGACCCACGCCGACAGCAGGCCGGTCGCCAACTCCACCAGGGGATAGCGCAAGGAGATCTTGGTTCCACAGGAGGCGCAGCGTCCACGCAAGAGCAGCCAGCTCACGACCGGGATGTTCTGCCAGGCTTTGATGGGCGCCTTGCACACCGGGCAAGCGGATCGGGGCGTGCTCAAGGACAGCCGTTCGGGCGCGGCCGGCGCGTCGCCGGCCGCCGGCAGCCATTCGGCTGCCTGGGAGCGCCAATCACGCTCCAGGATGATGGGCAGGCGGTAAATGACGACGTTGAGGAAGCTGCCGATCATCAGGCCCAGCAGGAACACCGACCCCGCAAAGACTGCGGGGTTGTTGTTGTAGAGCGCAGCGAGGTCGTTCAGCGGCATGGGCTAAACAGAGGTCTCGTCCCCTGCGGCCAGGCGGCTTAAATGGCGGCGCCGAGTTTGAATATGGGCAGGTACATGGCGATGACCATTCCGCCCACCAGCACACCCAGAATCGCCATGATGGCGGGTTCCATCAAGCTCGACATGCTGTCAACGGCATTGTCGACTTCGGCCTCGTAGAATTCGGCCACCTTAGCCGACATGGTATCGAGCGAGCCGGATTCCTCGCCCACCGCGATCATCTGCACGACCATATTGGGGAACAGGCTGGTGTTTTCCATGGCGCGCTGCAGGCGCTGGCCGGTTGCCACTTCGTCCTTCATCCGCAAGGTGGCTTCTTCGTAAACGATATTGCCGGTGGCGCCGGCCACAGACTGCATGGCTTCGACCAGCGGCACGCCGGCGGCGAACATGGTCGACAAGGTCCGCGCGAAGCGGGCGATGGCCGCCTTCACCAGAATAGGCCCGATGATCGGGAATTTGAGCATCAGACGATCCAGGGAGCGGCGCATATTTCTGGAGCGCTTCTTGAAATACAGGAAGCCGTAAATGATGCCGCCGATCACGCCGAACACCATCAATCCGAAGTGCTGCATGAAGCGCGAGAGACTGACCACCATTTGCGTGAAGGCCGGCAGGTCGGCGCCAAATCCCTTGAACAGCGATTCAAACTGCGGGATGACGAAGATCAGCAATACCGCGCTGACGATGACGGCTACCGCCAGCACCGCTGCCGGATAAAACAAGGCCTTTTTGATCTTCTTCTTGAGCGCCTCGGTCTTCTCCTTGTAGGTGGCGATCTTGTCCAGCAGCGTTTCGAGCGCGCCGGCCTGTTCGCCCGCTTCGACCAGATTTACAAACAGATCGTCGAAATACAGCGGATGCTTGGCGAGCGATTCATGCAGCGTGCTGCCGCCCTCGATGGTGCTCTTGATGTCGAGCACCAGTTTTTGCATCGCCGGCTTTTCATGCCCGTTGCCGATGATTTCGAAGGCCTGCACCATCGGGATTCCCGCCGACATCATGGTGGCGAGCTGCCGGGCGAACACGGCGATGTCGATCGGCAGCACCTTGCCGCCGGATCGAAACGCGCTGCTTGGCGTTTTGACGCGAGTGGCGGCAACGCCCTGGCGCCTCAGGTCGGCGCGCAGCGCCGCTTCGTTCGCGGCGAGGGACTTGCCGCGCACTTTGTTGCCGCGTTTGTCCTTGCCCTCCCATAAGAACTGGGTTTCTTTCTTGCCTGCGGTTGCCGATATCGCCATAAATCGATCCTTGCGGTTACCTGCTAATCAATGGTGACGTTGTTCACTTCTTCCAAACTGGTCACGCCGTCTTTCACCTTCTGCAATCCCGAACGACGCAGGTTCCAAATGCCATCCTTGGTCGCCTGATCGTTGATGTTGATGGCGCCGCCGCCTTCCATGATGATGCGGCCGATGGTTTCCGTGACGGGCATCACCTGATAAATTCCCACGCGGCCCTTGTAGCCGTCCGTGCATTGACCGCAGCCGACCGCTCTGAATACTTTGAACCCGCTGTCGATGTCCGCCGCGTCAAATCCCTCTTTGCGCAGGGCTTCGCCAGGAATGTCGATCGGCTGTTTGCAGTTGTTGCACAGCTTGCGCGCCAATCGCTGCGCGATGATCAGACTCACCGAGGTCGCAATCGCATAGGGTTTGACGCCCATGTCGACCAGTCGCGTCAGGGTTTGCGGCGCATCGTTGGTGTGCAGGGTCGACAGCACCAAGTGCCCGGTTTGGGCCGCCTTGATCGCGATCTCGGCCGTTTCCAGATCGCGAATTTCGCCGACCATGATCACATCGGGGTCCTGGCGCAGAAAGGCGCGCAATGCGGCTGCGAACGTCAGGCCCACCTTGTTGTTGACATTGACTTGATTGATGCCGGGGAGATTGATTTCGGCCGGGTCCTCGGCGGTCGAGATATTGCAATCCTCGGTATTCAAGATATTGAGGCCGGTGTACAGGGACACGGTTTTGCCGCTGCCGGTGGGGCCGGTCACCAAGATCATTCCCTGCGGCTTGGCAAGGTATTTAAGATAGAGCTCGCGCTGCAGCGGCTCGTACCCCAATGCATCGATGCCCAACATCGCACTCGAGGGATCGAGAATACGGGTGACGACCTTCTCGCCGAACAACGTCGGGCAGGTGCTGACACGAAAATCGATGGCGCGGTTCTTCGACAGCCGCATTTTGATGCGGCCGTCCTGCGGCACCCGGCGCTCCGCGATGTCGAGGCGCGCCATGACTTTGAGCCGTGCGACCAGTTTGACCGCCAGCTGTACGGGAGGTAGGGCAACTTCTTTGAGTACGCCATCCAACCGCGTTCGAATGCGGAACATCTTTTCATAGGGCTCGAAGTGAATGTCCGACGCACCCTTCTTGATGGCGTCCAGCAAGATCTTGTTGACGAAGCGCACGATCGGCGCGTCTTCCACGTCATCGCGGCCCAGCGCTTCGGCATTGGGATCTTCGTCGCCGCCGGTAACCTCGAGATTCTCGAGATCGAAGTCATCATCGGTCAGGCTCGGCATGACCGCTTCGGCCTGATCCATGGCTTTGCCGACCGCCATTTGCAGCTTGTCGTCCTCGACCACGACGAACTCGATGCTCATCGAAGTCTGGAAGCGAATTTCGTCCAGGGCATGCAAATTGGTGGGATCGGCCACCGCCAGGAACAAGCGCTTGCCGCGCTTCATCAGCGGCAGCACACGGTGCTTGGACAGGAGCTTCTCGCTTACCGCGCGAACCGCGTCCATGTCGGGCACAACCGCATCCAAATCGAGCAGCGGCACGCCAAATTCGTTCGCGGCGGAAATGGCGATGTCGCGGGCCGTCGCGAGGTTCGTCGCCACAAGATGGGTCACCAGGCTGAGCCGCTTTTCCTTCGCGCGGACAATCGCATCCTGCATGGCCTGTTCGTCCATGAGCCCGTCTTGGACCAAGCGCTGCGCAAGGCCGCCCAGTGCCATGCGGCTGGCGCCCCCAACCGCTGCTATTGCGTTATCATTCATGGACTTATCATTAACCCCAGCCGTTGCTTCTAGTCTACTATTGGTAGCGAGCTAAGCAATTGTCAAATCATCCATGGATAGTCGCACATCGGCGCCACAGCGCTCGTGACTTTGATCGCAAAATGAGCCTTCTCGGGGCGGGTGTTGCGTAGGGGCCAAAAAAGAAGCCCCTCATCAGGAGGGGCTTCGGTTGCTGCCTTAGAGTCGCTCAGTAGCGATAGCAGCCTATCGTCATTACTTGCAAGACGACGGGGCGTAACGGGTCAAGAGCGTGCCGTTACCGGCAGTCAAGCCGTTGGCTGTCGCCGTGGCGTGCGCCGCGCTCGAGCATGCCCAGTCGATGTTGCCCGTCTGGTTGGTGGCCAAGGCGGCTCCGCCGATGTTCGGCGTCAAGAGCAACGTTGCACCGGAGATTTGGGGCACAAGCGCAGCGTAAGTTACCGTGATAACACCTGTGTTTGCGATACCAACGCTCGACACGTACTTGGTGGTCGCAGTGCTGACCCAGCTTCCCGCCAGAGCGGTTACGCCCGCCATGTCACCCGACTGGTAGGCCTCACCGACCGCAGTCTTCGCCGCATCCGCAAGACCAATACCTTCCGTCACCTTCGCGCGAATCGTGTAGTCCTGATAGGCCGGGATGGCGATCGCCGCCAAAATACCGATGATCGCGACCACGATCATCAATTCGATGAGGGTGAAACCCTTTTGAACTTGCTTAAGCATTTATTGACTCCTGATTAAAAAACGAGACTTCTATTCGAGCAACGGCCGATGCCGGTGATAGGTAAGGAAGCAAGCGGTGTGCCAATACCCTATCTTTGCACCTAAGCTCATGAAATTACATGTCTTTATTGAAATCCAGCGGGTGTGACTTGACATAGAATCGTCGTCGTCTGGCGCCGCTTCTGGCGCACAGGGTCACAGACTGACATTTTTTGTCACGGCCCCGGAAATTTCGAGTCTTCGCGGGGCGCCGCGAACCCGTCAACAATCATGGGCTCGCCGGCAAAACATGCGCAAAATAAACGCCCTTGCGTCTGCCGCAGTCGAGACGAAAGGGGGCCTTCGCCCAGTCATTCTCGCTCCCGACGTCAATAACGCCATTGGGGCGAATCTGATCAGCGAATTTTACGCGTCCAAAGCTGATCTGAGCCACGATATCGGTACCCTCATAAAGCCGTCGCCAGACATCGCCATAATGCGCGGTGGCCAGGCGACGCGGCCGAAAGAGCTTGGGACAAGCGTCTTCGAGGCGATCGAACACAAGATTGACGGCACGCTGACGGGCGATTAGCGCCGATCGGTCGGTAGTGTCAGGGATCAAGCGGCAAGTTGCCACGTATGTGGTGTCGCGGTTTTGCGGTTCTTGGGGCAGCGAAGTCTGGTAGCGGATCTCCAATTCGGGGGGAAGCCCGTGTACGGTTATCGTGGCACAGTCGGCCATGTCGGGACGCAGTCCATACCCTATCAGTGCTTCATCAACCGGTGGGCTCGGCGCGGGATGGCCGGCATTTTCGTACGGCTTTGAGGTGAGAAAAGCAACCCTCAAGTTGGGTGAGAATCTACGGATCAATGCCACAACACGCGCGCCGTTCGCACTATCCGGATCCAATATATAGCCACCCCCGACGTTGACGAGCCCGGAGTCCTTGGCAAGAAAAGGCGCAAGGAAAGAATTCGACTGCGTGTTAAGGCTCAGATACAAGTTGGGCTGCATCTTGAGCTTCTCCGGTACGGAGACGTCGAACCACTGCCCGCCCCAGGGTACCCCGTTCCAGCGATATTCCGCCCCGACGAACAACTGAACAGCCTGGCAGACTAAAATACCGGCTAAAATGTAGTTGCGCACTTTCGGCCGCGATTCGAATAACCGAAACAGCATCCCGACGATGACGGCGGCCGCAACGCAGGCCATAGTCAGGGCATAGCGGCTATTGCCGGAAACCTGCAGCCAAAGTATCCAATTCAGGCCGAGACCGCACCCGAGCGACGCGACAACGCGTGTGGACTCGTTCAGTTGCGGATCGCTCGGCGAAGGTGACGCTTTGCGAAGGCGCCCCCAAGCCCAGCGCAGGACGAGCAGAATGATGAGGGCGATGAGTATGGCGTAGCGCGGGTCCGGCGCGCTGAGTTCCTCGTGCACCATCCGCACGGGATCGATCATCGCAAACGGACGCCATAGCGCATCGCCAATGGACTCGGGAATGAATCGATTGGCACTCCCCATCGATTCCGTGGTGAATTCCGGCGAGCGAAAGACGTTGTTGAACATCGGAAACATCGGGTTGCCGAAGATCTTCGCGAGACGATACGACCATGGGGCGGCGACGACCGCGAAGCCGACGCCGAGCGAAACACCGTAGAGGCAGCCGTGGCGGATTCTGCCGCGCCAGCCCAACGGCAACATGGCAAACATCGCGAACGCTGAAATCGCGGACAGTGCATTACTGAGCTTGAGCGCGCTCGCAGCACCGAGGATCAGGCCGGCACAAATGACTGGCGATATTCGCGGCACTCGCACGGCACCTGCCAGCAGCAGCCACCCGCCGAACGCTAGTTCCGCCGTCGTGATGTCGGCAAAGCAGGAGCCGATCTGTTGCATCAGGATCGGGTTCATGAATGCCAGCGCGACCGCGCAGCTTCCCGCAAAGACACGGGTGCGGCCATCCGCGGAGGGGCAAACGGCTACGCCGAGTTCGAAAGTAAGCCAGAGAATAATGCTATGCGCTGCCGCAAATACCGAACAAATCACGAGTGCGGGCAGCCCGGCACCTACCATAGCGTAGAAAGGCATGTAGGCATAAGGATTAAGGTACGCCAGCGGGCCGGCGGCGAAATAGTCTTGACCGAAGCGGTCGTTCAGCGCGCTGAACCCTAGATAGAGGTGATAGTTCAGCGTGTCCCAGGACATGTCTTTCCCTAGGACGTAATTGCAAGCGAGAGCCAATGCGACGCAAGCGCAATAGACGTGCCACCGGTAGGGAACCGCCATGCCGCCGACCTCAGTGATTCGCGTTACACGCTCAGACGGTGTCATGAGGGTGATTGTCCGCTCCTGACTATCACACAATCACACGCTACCGCTTTGTGCCTTGAGTCACGAAAGTCTTATTCGATACCCAGCTTCTTTATGCGATACCGCAACGCCCGGAACGACATGCCCAGAACCTTTGCCGCCGCCGTCTTGTTATATCGAGCTTGTTCCAGTGCTTTCCGAATGGCGTCGCGCTCGATATCTTCCAGATGATTCCCCAGCGCTCCACCACTTTGGGTGTTGGCGGCGGCGGGCGCGTCGCCACGGGTCGGCCGCAGTTGGATATCGGCGGCGCTTATTTCTCCGCTGGTGTTCAGCGTAATTGCGCGCTCGAGGATGTTTTCGAGTTCGCGTACGTTTCCGGGAAAGGCGTAGTTTTCGAACGCGGCCAGCGCGTCCTTGCCCAGCATCGGCGGCAAAATCTTCGTGCGCCGTCCCAGCCGCCGCAGTATCGCCTCAGCAAGTTCCGGCACATCCTCCGGTCTTTCGCGAAGGGACGGTACGCGTAACTCGATGACATTCACGCGATAGAACAGGTCTTCACGGAATTTTCCCTCTGCAACCAGCGTCGACAGGTTCTTGTGCGTGGCCGACAGAATGCGCACATCGACGCCGACCTCGAGCTGCTCGCCCAGCGGCCGCACCGCCTTTTCCTGGATCACACGCAGCAGCTTGACCTGCATATGGAGAGGTAAGTCGGCGATTTCATCAAGAAATAGCGTGCCGCCTTCGGCGGATTGAATAAGGCCTCGCTTGTCGCTCACCGCTCCGGTGAAGCTGCCGCGCTTGTGACCGAATAGCTCGCTTTCCATGAGTTCCGTCGGAATGGCGCCGCAATTCACCGGCACAAAGGGGCCGTCGCGCCGCGGACCCGATTCATGGATGAGTTTCGCCACCAGTTCCTTGCCGGTCCCGGATTCACCGAAAATATGCACCGGCGCCTGGCTTCGCGCGACGCGCCCGATCATTTCGCGCGTGTGTTGCATCGCCGCGGACGCCCCAAGCAAACGCGGACCGAAAACGCTGGTGTCGGCGTCCAGGGTTCCCGACAGCTTGATGGCGCTCGCAACCAACTTGCGCAGTCCCGCGAGGTCCAAGGGCTTGGACACAAAATCGAAGGCGCCCAGTTTGAGAGCGCGCACCGCAGTCTCCATATTGCCATGAGCGGTTATCACAGCCACAGGCACGCTCGGCGAGTACTGCTGTATCCATTTGACCAGTTCCAAGCCGTCGCCGTCGGGTAGCTGCATGTCGGTCAAGCACAAATCAAAGTGCTCGGTCTTCAGCAACCGCTGCGCGTCCGCGACAGTATTTGCCGTACGAGGATCGAGGTCCATGCGCCGCAACGTGATTGACAGCAACTCACACAGATCGGGCTCGTCGTCGACTACCAAGACAGTGGGTTTCGGCATATGCCCATTGTAGCGTGCTGTCGGCAAGGCACCTGCGGAATGCAGCACAACCGCGTGCGAACGACCATGGCAAAATCGCTCATAGCGGCGGCCGGGACCGACCCGGATGGGTGCCCTTGTCCTCGGCGACGATCGCCTCTTCGTGATAGGACTCCTCTGCGTTGATGTTCCAGATTTCTTCTTTCAGTGCTTTTTCGGTGATCGAATCAACTGCGGCGTTCGCGGTGAGCATGGAGTGGTCCTGGTTATTGTACCGGTGCATTCCATTTCTACCGATCGGGTACAGGTTGGAGAATCGATCCAGATATTTGCGCAAGTCCGCAAACTGGTTGTATGTGCCAAAGTACGCAGGATAAGCGCGGGGGACCCGTACAAGAGTGCCGTCGATCACCTCTTTGCGCTCAATGAGGCCGATTGTCTCGAGTTCACCGATGGCGAAGTCCAGAAATCGTTCATCCTCCATGGCCCACAAATCATCGCCTTCGTCGCAGAAATACTCAAGACCCAGCCAGACGGTTCCTGGATCGGCAAGCAGCGCAGGGCTCCAATTATTGAAAATTTGCAGTCGCCCGATGCGCACATCGGGCTCCTGTATGTAGATCCAGTTGTCGGACGGAGTCGGGCGGCCTCGCATGCTTCGCAGCAGCAGGCCCGCGGTCATGAGACTTCGGTAGGGAAGATCGGCCGCGATCTGCGCGATGTGGGTCTCGTCCGGTTTCAAGATCGCGATCAGATCTTTTACGGGCATCGTGGAAAGGAAATGGTCGCAAGGCACACGCCGCAGCGCGCGAGTAGTCTCATCGAACACATCGACGCTGACGATCTCGTCGGCTGCGCGCTCCATGGCGACCACGCGTTGCCGCAAGTGAATCGCTCCCCCAAGCGTGGTTACACGCCGGGCAACTTCTTCCCACATTTGACCCGGTCCGAATTTGGGATACAGGAACCGCTCTATCAGACTGGTTTCCGTTCCCCTCTGAGCGGTGTCGGACGAGTCGCGAAACGGACGCGCGAGAGCGTGCGCAATGGCTTTCGTGACCGACAGACCCTTGATGCGCTGCGCACCCCATTGCGCGGAAATCTCCGCGCAAGGGACGCCCCAAACCTTCTCGGTGTAGTCCTTGAAGAAGGTGCGGTACAGACGGTTTCCGAAGCGGTTGATGAGGAAGTCTTCCAAGGTTATCTCAGGCGATCGGGACTTGAGTTGCGCCCGGCCGTAGCTCAGTCCGATCTTGAAAGCTTCGACGAGTCCCAGATTCTTGACCGTGCTTGCATTGAGCGTCAGTGGGTAGTCGAAATATCGGCGCCGATAGAAAATTCGTGAAAGACGCCGGCGAACCAGCATGACGGCGTCGGAGGAGGCGGAGCCAAGGCCCTCCGGTGCCAAATCGCGCGATTGGCCTTGGTAATGGATGCGCAGCGCGCCCGGCGGCTGTGTGTGACCTTCGGCCACCGGTAAGATCTCCTGCCACCACCGCATGACCCAATCCGACTTGGAAAAAAACCGATGACCGCCGAGATCCATTCGGTTGCCGCGGTAATTGACCGTCTTGGAAAGGCCGCCGACCTGGGTGTCGGCCTCGATGACGATGGGTGTGATATCGGACCGCCTCAACAGTTCAAGGGCGGCCGTCAGGCCGGCAGGCCCTGCGCCGGCTATGACCGCAATTTTCTTCATGTTGCCGACAGCGCCGATCGCACTTTTCGGCAGTCATAGAGGTTCCAATCCTTCCAAGCTCCGGCGTGCTCGTGACACAAGGGATCGAATCCCACGTTCCCCGGCGAAATGACAAAGCCAAGCTGCGGGTCCGCGCAGACTTGGATCAGATTTTTGGGTGTTAGCGGACGCGAAGCGGCTTCATACTTGCGCTCACTGCCGGACTTGGCACGCAGCCTGGTCAGTATCTTCCAGTCCGGATCCATGAGCGGAAGCAGTACTTGCGATCGGCGCCGAACCTCCAGCGCGGTCGCGCGTGAAAAGATCACGCCGGTGGATTGATCCAGAGCCAGGTAATTCGGGCGGCCCAGCGTGAACCAAACGAACGCGCCCACATCAGGCGGCGGCGCAACGAGAACAGTGCTGGTCGGCGGAATGGCATTTGCCCAATCCGCGAATTCATGGATGTCCGCGGCGGCGGCCAGCGTTCGGGGTTGCTTGAATGCGGCCGGGAAAATGACTATCGAAAATGTGGCGAGCATTGCCGAGATGAACCCGGGAACCCATGCCGTCCGGCTGTTCCTCGATCCCCACCAAACCAGCGTGCCGAGCAGCACGGCCGGAACTTTCAACGCGAATATGTTTTGCACTTGCACCACGTCCAATGGCGCGCGTCCCGATGGAGGAGTAGGGGGCGACACGACGGCCCAGCATTTGGTCAAAATCCACACCACAATGGCGGTGCCAAGCGCAGCGGATACCCATCGAAAATAAATAGCCGAACGAGAGCTGATATGCGCTCGGGTCAACCAAAAAATCAATGCCAGCGTCACACACGCCGTCCCATCGAACCCCGGCAATGTCCAACCCGACACCAGCAATAGTGCGCAAAGCGGGCCGCACTTTTCATCGCGCCACACTTGCAAGGCCGTGAAGGGAACTAACGCAGCGCTGAGGAAGACGCAAGGCCAAACCCACCGCCATGCTTGACCCTGCACCAATATCGCGATCGGACCGATGAGACCGCCGATAAACGCCACCGCCAGGCCGGCGGTTCCCACGAGCGCCGCTCCAGCGCAAAGCTTTCGTATCCGTTCGTCCGCCACCGCGATGGCCGTGAACGCCAGGGAAATGAACGGTTGGGCGTTGATGTCCCAATCGTGAATCGACCAGAGTTGCAAGAATAGAAATTGCGAGCGTTCCCGCACCACGTCCAACCACTGAGCATCCATGACGCTCAGCACTTGCGAAGCCGTCGGCACGTTGATCGCGACGACCGCCAGGGCGAGAGTCGCGAACACTCCCCCGGTCGCCCCAATAACGCCCACGCGAACGGGTAACCAAAGGCAAACAACCAAGAGCATTCCGGGCAGCGCCACTAGCGGGTGGATAAACAGCGCCCCCAAGGTCAGCAATAGCCCGAGCCGCTTCCTCCCACGGATGTGACAGCCAAGCGCAGTGATGATCAATGCTTCCGCCGGTAAGCGTGCCGTTAGAAATGGATCCAAAATCCGAAAGACGCCGGACGAGCCATAGTCTCCGGCGACGATCAATAGAAATGCGACCGCCAGCCAGGCGGCGTCCTGGCCGGTGACAGCAGATGTAAAACTCCAAGCGGACACCAAGAACCACACCGTAAACAACAGGGTGAGCAGTCGAGCGGCATTCTCCAACCCCAGCAATCCAATGCACCGCGCATATAGCGGCGAAAACAACGTAAATTGATCCTGCGAGGTGTACTGCAGGTAGAGATCGGCCGTGAGCTGTGAATGGAGCCTCGCGAACGCCTGAAACGCGTAGATCTGTCCGTCGCCCGTGATACCGTGATAGCCATGCAGGACCAACCAAAGCGTTGCCAGCATCAGGGCAAGAGAGAAGGCGGCGAATTTCGATTGAAATCCGAGGTTCGACCAGTGCATTGCGGGTGTCGGCACTTGCGGCGCAGTGAGTTCGAGGCTGCTCAGGGGTCGGGTGATGGCACAGCAAGATAGGCGAGACGGCGCATTTCCAAACGCCCTCTCGTCACGGTGTCGAGGATCATTCCGGCGATGAAGCTCAGGGCGGACAAAAGAACCAAGCCCGTCGCTAGAATGGCAGTTGGCTGGCGCGGTACGAGGCCGGTCTTGATGAACGTTACAATTAGAGGGGTGCCGAGGGCCAGCGCAACCGTGATGAGAACGCCCGCGATTGCGGAAAAGAATCGGAACGGGCGTTCGTTTTTGTAGAGAAACACTATCAAGCGAAATATTTTCAAGCCGTCTGCATATGTGCGAAGCTTGCTGGTAGATCCTGTGACCCGAATCCGGTAGGGCGTGGCAACCTCGGCGACCGGCAGCTGCAGCTCCAATGCGTGGATGGTAAGTTCGGTCTCGATCTCAAAACCGCTCGACATCGCGGGGAACGACTTGACGAAGCGACGGGAAAACACCCGGTATCCTGAAAGCATGTCAGAGAATCGCTCGCCAAACAGATTCGCGACAGCGGATGTAAGTAAGCGATTGCCGAATTGATGACCTGGCCGGTAGGCAGCAGCGTGCGAGGCGACTCGAGTGCCAACCACCATATCGAGGCGCTCCTCGAATAGCCGATTCACCATATTCGCAGCGTAGCTCGGGTCGTATGTCGAATCGCCATCCGCCATGACGTACGCGTCAGCGTCCACATCGGCGAACATGCGCCTTACCACATGCCCCTTTCCTTGAAGCATTTCCCGCCGTATCAAAGCTCCGGCGCCTCTGGCAACTACGACAGTGTCATCGGTCGAATTATTGTCGAACACGTATATTCTGGCGCTCGGCAACGCTGATTTGAATCCGCGCACCACCTCCGCAATGGAATGTCCTTCATTGAAGCAGGGAATTACCACCGCGATTTTGCGCCGTTGTTCCAACGATGAATGAGCGGCGCCAGAGTCCATTGGCTCAGGCACCCGAGTTTCAACACCCCCTTGCGGGGCGTCGCTCATGTATCAGCCTTCATGTTTTGGTCCCGACGATCTCAAATTGCCGTGAAAGTCATTTTACATCTTCGACGCGACACAGATGTGCTCAAAGCGACCACACTGTGCCGTACCGGTCTGCATACACCCTGTGAAGCTCCGGGTAGTACTGCGCCATCATCTGCTGGTCCGCGGCCGCGCCATGGCTGTACATCCGCAACTCGTTACCGCGCAGCCAGGGATCATTCTGCACCAGGTCCGCCCCGTAAAAAGAGGACCTGCTGTCGAGAATGACGACCCGCCTCTCGGTGCCCTTATATTGCGGCATCTGGCTTACGTCGCGGGCCACGAAATCCTGCAACTGCCACGCGCGGAAGCCGATTCCGAATACCAGTGACAGGAGGATGCAAGCGGCAACGAAACCTTTGGTCTCGCTGTCCGCAAATAGCCGTGCCGGAGGGTTGGATTCGTGCGAGGTTCGCGCAGGCCGGAACAGGGCAGCCGTGGCCAGCAGCGGCAAGGCCATCCAGGCTGAGTGGAAGTACCGATAACCCCAGCCGTGCCCCTGGTCCACGGGCACCAAGAAGTATCCCAAGAGAGTCAGGACTGCAGACGCAGTGAATAGCCGGCACAGCGCGTGCTGATGCCACCGTACCGCGCCCGCGGCGGCGAGAATCATCAGTCCCGGGACTGCCCACACCCATGTCTTGGCAATCCCGATGAGGCGTGCAAGCACCACTGCCGCATCGGGTAGCGAGAAGATGGCAATCATACCCTGCAGGCGATTCCAGGATGCGATCGGTGCCACTGATGCCGCGGGCACCATGCCCTCCCGCAGCAACTGCCCGGAGAACAGAAACCAGCCCAGTCCCAGCAGCACACAAAGGGGCACATAGCCCGCAATGAGCGAGGCAAGCAGCCGCGTGCCGCTCTGGCGAGTGACGATCCAGACCAGCCAGGGTGCTGCGAAGAGCATGTGCGGCACCGGGTTATGCAGTGCGAGCGCGAGTGAACCCACGACACCGGCTGCGGCGGCGCGGAGCGGAGTCGGACGGACCAGCAGCAGGGCGAACACGGAGTTGGCCAGCAGGTGGGCCGGCATCGAGTAATAGGAGATGCCGTTGGCAAAGAAGACGGGCGAGGCGATCGTCAGCAGCAGCGCAAAACCGGCGGCTTCGCGATCATCGAACAGCTCGAGCGCGAGCCGATGGATGACGAGAAGTGTCAGCGCGGATATGACTGGATTGCACAGCCACGGGACGCCCGCCCACGTGAACGGTGTGAGCAGCAGCGCAAAGCCTGGCCAGTAAGTTTCGGCCACGCTGCCTGTGGCCCGTGAGACATTCAGGAAGTAGTCCTGGAAGCCACGCGGGATGAGCCAATCCAGCAGCGGGGGTGGAAATCTGCCATGCAGCTGGCCCGCCGCGAATACGCGGCTCTGGAAGTACGCAGCGTACTCATCCATGGAGAGCGGATGATTGTGGTAGACGACCAGGGTGCCGAGCGCGAGCAGCAGTGCGGTGATGACCGCGATCACCAGGGGATGATCACCGGGCCATTGCAAGACCCGCCGCACCGGAAGGCACCGCGATCCGAAGAGTGCGCCTATGAGGATGAGCAGCGCGCACACCGTGCCCGGATAGTCGTTGTAGACGAACAGCACGAAGAAGATGGTTGACAGACCATGTCGGTCGTTGCCGAGGCGCCATTGGTACATCCACAATAGTATCGCGGTGGTCACTATTGCGCCGACCAGGAACAGGGTGCGCGCACCAGCGGACGGCATTGCAGGGAACCTGCTCAGCACTGTCTCTCAGCTCCTCTCACCGGGCCGTTCCTCGCGAAGGTTGATCGAGCGGCATTATGGTCGATATGTCATCCTGGTGCGCGTGTATACGCCCGCGCCGCCCCCTCGAGATCTGCAAGTAGGGGCGCTGCGCTACCAGCGCGAGGAGTTGGCATAGACTAGGCGCGGTGCGGGGGAATGCAGCCGCGACCAGGAAACCAGCCGGTGAACATCCTTACGAAAATGCTGCGGGCGATGTGGATACGCGATTACCGGCGCGCATTATTGCGCGCACGCGTTGTTGCATCGACAGAACACGACCGGATCCTGGCCGGACTGCAACTCAACACAGTCGTCGACATCGGCGCCAACCGCGGCCAGTTCGCACTGTGCATCCGCCACCTGTATCCGCACGCGCAGATATTTTCGTTCGAACCACTAGCCAAGCCGGGCCTCTCCTGGATGCGCAATTTCGGCGCCGACACGCGGGCGCAACTGTTCACAAAAGCCGTGGCGATACAGTCCGGATCCGCCACGATGCACGTGTCCCGCTGGGACGTGTCTTCATCGCTGTTGCCATTCGCTCAGGCGCAACACGACAATTTCCCGCTGACCGAGGAGGCATCCAGGGAAGTCGTGGAAACAACGACTCTGGAAGCATGCATCGAAGAGCACCTGATCAGGTCCCCGGCTTTGCTGAAGCTCGATGTGCAAGGATTCGAGCTATCGGCACTTCAGGGGTGCGGACGCCTGCTTGAACGGTTCAGGTATGTCTACGTGGAAGCATCCTTCATCGAGCTCTACGTAGGTCAGGCGCTTGCAACGGAAGTGATCGGATTCCTGTTCAGTCGAGGCTTCAACCTGATGTGCGTCGCAAACCTCTCGAGCGGCACCTCGATGCGACCCATTCAGGCCGATTTTCTGTTTTCCAAAAGTTGAACCATTTGAACCCGTTCATTTCCATCATAACGGTGTCGCTCAACGCCGAAGCCACGATCGAGGACACGCTCGTGTCTGTCTCGCTGCAACAACGCAGTTTCGACATCGAACACATCTGTGTGGACGGTGGCTCGACGGATCGAACGCGGGACGTGGTCGACGCTTGGGCACTGCGGGCTGGCCACATCAGGCGCATCTACGAACTCGACCACGGTATTTTCGATGCGATGAACAAGGGGCTGCGGGCTGCGAAGGGCGAATACGTGCTCTTCTTGAACGCCGACGACTTCCTGGTCGCGCCCGACACCCTGGCGACAGCGATGCACGCCGCGCGCCCGGGCGGCGACCGGAATCCGGATTTGATTGCAGGCGACGTGTCGATGGGCGTCGTCGGCGGCCACGGATTGTGGCGGCACCGGCGCGCACCACGACTGCTGGCACGAGCGCGCGGCACCGGTTTGTTTCCGATCCAACAGGGTCTATTTGCCAAGCGCCGGATGTTGGAGCATGCCGGCGGTTTCGATGCGTGTCTGAAGCTAGGCTCCGACGTAAACCTGTTCTACGACCTCGAGCGCAGATTCAACCCCGCGATCCACCTGCTTCGGACGGACGTCGCCTTCATGCGTGCGGGCGGCGCCGCCAACGCCGGGCTGCGGGCGGTCTGGCTTGGATCGCGCGAGATCTACGCTCACCTGGTGCCCACGCACGGTGTCGTCCGATCCGCGATCATGGTGCTGGTCAAGACCCTGCAGTCCCTGAGCGAGCTTCGCTATGGACGCTGCCGGCATGGCCGCTGGTTCGCCAGCGGGGCGGATCATTCCCGGCGTTGAAGGTGCGCGGCAGATCGACTTTGCTACACTACCGCAAAGTCGGGCGATCGGAGCCATTGCTGAGATGATTTTCGATTTCTTGAAACCCGCATGTTGAATACGCTGCCGCCGTCGGAGGAATTAGCCTGCGCAATCTGCGGCAATCGACACAATAATCGGACCCACCTCGCGCGCGAAATGATGTTCGGATTGCGCGATGAGTTTCGTTACCTTGAATGTGGAAATTGCCGCTGCGTACAGCTCATCGACATTCCCCAAGACATGTCGAAGTACTACCCGGAGAACTACTATTCCTTTGCTCCTGCGGGCGGTCTGGAGGCGGTGATTGAGGAGCGCTGGGCCGCTCATGCCTACGGAAAATCCAGCCTGACGGGCTGGCTGGTCGACCTCTTGCTCGGGCCGCATGTGACAATGACGGCGATTCGGCGCGCGCGCATCCCGCTCGATGCCCGCGTACTCGACGTCGGATGCGGCGCCGGTTGGCTTATTCGCGAGATGAAGCAATTCGGCTACCGGAACGTGTCCGGAATCGACCCCCACATCAAGAGTGACATGCGCGGCAGCGACGGTGTCGTGGTACTGAAGCGGTCGCTTGAAGAGATGACCGGGGAGTTCGACGTGGTGATGTTCCATCATTCTTTCGAACACATCGCCGATCAGGCCGGCGCGCTCAGGGAGATACGCCGCTTGCTTCGCCCCGCGGGCCGCGTCTTGATCCGAGTTCCAATCGCCGACTCGTTCGCGTGGAAACACTACGGCGTGAACTGGATACATCTTGACGCGCCTCGGCATTTCTTCTTGCATTCTCCGACGAGTCTGCGTTTGCTGGCCGAGCAGTGCGGCCTGCATGTTACGGAGCTGACCTACGAGGGCAATGCGGGCCAATTCATCGGCAGCGAACAGTATGCGAAGGATATCCCGCTGGTGGATCAGCGTAAGGGCGGCGCTCTGCGCCGATTGCAAGATTTGTGGCTTGCGCGACGGTACCGGGCGCGCGCGGAAGAGTTGAATCGCAACGCTCAGGGGGACTGGGGTTGCTTTGAACTGCAGACCTAGCAGACAGCCCTCCTCAGTAATCGGTTTTCGGACTGCCAGCCTCCATCGGCTGCGCCGTACGGGCGTTAGGAGCGCATTGGGTGAGCGTCAAAGCAAATGTCGTCGCGAATTACTTCAGCCAGGCATACATGGCCGTCATGGGCTTTGTGTTCGTTCCGGTTTTCATAAAGTACCTTGGCATCGAGGCATTCGGACTCATCGCCGTATTTACCATTCTGCAAAGCTGTCTGGCCTTGCTCGACATGGGTATGAAGCCTGCGTTGGGACGCGAAATGGCCAAATTCACGGCTGGCGCGCACGACGCGCAGTCCATTCGAGATCTACTTCGGAGCGTCGAGATCGCCGCCGCTGCGATGGCAACGATCATTTCGCTGGGTACGTTGTGGTCGGCGAGCTGGGTGGCTTCCAGGTGGCTCAACGTAGAGAATCTCTCGCTGAGCGCGGTAAGACATGCACTCGTCGGAATGGGCGTACTGTGCGCCTTGCGGTTCGTGGAGAATATATATTCGGGCAGCATCGCGGGTCTGCAGCGTCAAGTGCTGCAGGGCGTGTTGAGCAGCAGCCTGGTCACCGCGCGCGCTCTCGGCGCCATCGCCGTACTGGCTTGGGTCTCACCCACCGTCGAGGCGTTTTTCATCTGGCAGGTTCTGATCTCGATAATCACCATTCCGATACTGGCGTCTGTCGTCTATGGTGAACTTCCGACGTGTCCGCGGCCGGCCCGGTTTGCCTGGGACTCAGTGACGGCTATTTGGCGTTTCGCGGGGGGAGTGATGGCGATTACGCTATTGTCGCTTCTTCTGACTCAATCCGACAAGATTCTGCTCTCACGATTATTGCAATTAAAGGTGTTTGCCATTTACGCCGTCGCCGGTGTCCTTAGCAGCGCTTTATACATGCTGTCGACTCCGATCGGTGCCGCATTCTATCCGTCCTTTACGCAACTCATAGCGCTTCGTGACGTGGCGGCGCTGCGTCTTGCATATCATCAGGCGGCGCAGTTGTCCGCGGTCGTGATGGGAAGCGCGGCCATCGTATTGATCATATTTGCCGATACGGTGTTGCAGGCATGGACCGGCGATCCCGCATTGACGCAAGATGCCGCCCCCATACTGAGAGTTTTGGCGTTCGGTACGCTGCTCGGAGGGTTTATAGGGGTTCCTTATCAGATGCAACTGGCCCACGGCTGGACCAAGCTGACGATCAAGATGAACTTCGTTGCGGTTGTTCTATTGGTGCCCATGTTGTTCCTGGTTGTTCCGAGATATGGCGGAATCGGCGCGGCGTGGGTCTGGGTCGCGCTGAACGCGGGATACCTGCTATTTGGAATTCACTTCATGCATTTGCAAGTGCTGCCGTCGGAAAAATGGCGCTGGTACGGCCGGGACGTCATTGCGCCGGCATCGGCCGCCGCTGCCACCGCTTTGGCTTGCCGCTATTGCATGCCGAATCGGGCGAGCACGCTGATTGAACTCCTTGTCTTGGCGTTCACCTCCGCCTGCGCCGTCATCGCGGCCGCGCTGGTCAGTCCGTTGGTTCGTGCCCCTCTAGCAGAGCATATACTCGCTGGCGTCAAGCGCGTGCGCTCTAGGAAATACACGCAATGAGAGACACACAGTGAACACGGGAAGCCCGCGGCCGACCGTGACCGTCGGCATTCCGGTATTTAACGGGGCGCGATTCATACGCCAAGCAATAGGATCGGTGTTGGCGCAGACTTTTACCGATTTCGAGCTCTTGATTTCCGATAATGCTTCGGTGGACGACACGGCCGCTATTTGCAACGAGTTCGCCGCAAATGACAGGCGCATCAAATTTGTTCAACAAGAAAAAAACCGGGGCCCTTTCTGGAACTTGAAATTCGTGACGGAACGAGCAACCGGTGGACTGCTGGTATGGCTGGCGCACGACGACGCCCTGGACAGGTTGTTCATAGAAGAGTGCGTCGCGTACCTGGATCGAAATCCCCGAGCGGTAGTTGTTAGCGGCGACTTTCGAATTGTGGACGAGTCGGGCAAGCAGATTGATTTCGAGATTCTGCAGACCATCAGAGAAGAAATTCCGTGGGTGAAGCGATGCAGTCAATTCTTCCACTATCCTATCTTCTCGAATGTATTCTATGCCTTCTACGGGATGATGAGGGCTGATGCCTGCAGGACAGCTCTGAGCAGAATCAAAGAGCCGAAATACATGTCGCAAATCGAGTTACCGGTTCTCTCGAGGCTCGCTACGATGGGTGAAATAACGTCTTTGCCTACGGTACTGCGGGACTACAGGCGGGTCAGTACCTCTCTTTATCATTCTGAAATGAAATCTCTATCTAGCAAATCGATATTTGCGAGAAGCATCATCCAGGCGGGACACAAATCCCGATTGATGATTGATCAGGTGAGTGTCCTGTTGTGCTCGCGCTTTTCTCTTATTCGCAAGCTCGGGGTACTGCTTCGCGTTGGAAGGTATTATTGCGTGAAGTTGGGCGAAATCAGCTTGCGGCGAGGACGATCGCGGCGATAAGGCGATCCCGTCACCCGGTCGATTTCGCAGACTTTTTGTAGCGCTCTTCGAAAAACTTGGACTGGATTGGCGCTTCACGAGACAAATCGCAGGACCAATTTCTTGGAATTGGGTAATCCCGCTGGTGAATGACTACATCTTCAAACGGCACGGTGCCGCATTTCCATTGCTTGAAGTAGAAGGTTCCCCCTTCCTTCAATAATCTGTCGAATTGCGCAAGGTAAAAGCCAATCTGTTCAAGGCGCATCTCATGCAGCGACGAAATGTTGATGACCAGGTCAGCGAGCCCATCCGGGAGCCGACTGATTTGCGTCGAAAGAAAAAAAGCGATATCGCACTCCAAGAAGTCCTTTTCGATATCGGCAAAGTGCTCAAAATCCCTGTAACAAAAGATGCGAAGATCCGGAAACGCATTGCGAAGATATTTCTCAGCAACCCAAAGCGCGGGCGCAATATCGACAATGACATACTTTATTCCAGGATTTGTGGCCAGTATCGCATGGGCGTCGCGGCCGTATCCCGCGCCCAATTCGAGTGCAACCGAACCTGGACGTAAGGAGAGGTTCATCGCGGAAATTTCGATGATGGAATTCGCCAGATCCTGAGAAATCGGCTCACCACATCGGTCAGTAATGAGAGCCGGATTGCCTTCTGTAGGTTCACGCAGCGCCAGGAGATTTGGGTCGCTAACCGCGTTTCGCGAGTATTCCCACGATGCGAGCGTCAGGAAATTGTAGAGCACGGACTGTATCCAATTGAACGCGGAAAAATAATCATGCTTCGGCGCCGACAAGGCGCGCCACAAGCAGTCAAAACTCACTGGCAGCGGTAAGTTGCGCAGGAGAAAAATGATTTGTGAATCCCAGGGCAAGATGCGTACAAACGTGAAGTAGTTGAGGGCAATCGTACGCTTGAAGTTTTCATAGCCGTGCTGTTGTAGCTGAGCCAGATTCATCCGATTTAGTTCTATCCAGTACTTGGAAGGCCGCGCGCGGCTGTCCCCGGAATTCATAGCCGCGAACATCGATTCCAATCGCTCCAGGTCCTGCGCCCCCAATCGTTGAGCGTCGACCTCCTGATTGCGTTTTATGATCAACTTCGTAATCCGCTGCATCAACTTCATTCTTCCCAGCGCTGCGGGTCGCTGAACACGATCCTAAAGACGCTGCCATCGCCGTCGCGCGGCTCGTAAAGCAAAATGGCGCGGTTGAGCTGGCACAGCTCGCGCGCGATGAAAAGTCCGAGCCCGGTGCCGCCCTTGCGGCCCGTGAAGAACGGCTCGAAGATTCGATCGCTCATGCGAAGATCGATTCCCGGTCCGCGATCGGACACTTCGAGAAACGGCCGGGTGCTCGGGATCAAGCGGCCGAGCTTGATCTCGACGCTGATCCCGCCGCGCGCCTCCCCGTACTTGATGGCGTTATCGCACAGATTCCACACCACTTGATGCAGGTGGCTGGGGTCGAAGCGCACCTCCAGATCGTCCGCCTCCTCGATGAACGCGATCTCGGCCCGCGGAACTTGCATGGTCTCGCAGAACTCGCCCAAGAATTCCCCGATCCAGTCACCGAGTGTGAGCCGCGACGGCTTCGTGGCCTCGCGGCGCGACAGCTGCAAGACGTTGTTGATGATGGTGCTGACGCGCTCGGAGTTGTTGCGGATGATGTCGGTCAGCCGGCGCTCATCGGGTCCGATGCTGGCGCTCTCCGCGAGCAATTGGCCGGCGTGGCTCATGGCGCCCACGGGATTGCGGATTTCGTGCGCTATGCTGGCCGACAGCCGGCCGAGCGCGGCGAGTTTGCCTTGCTGCACGCGCTCGGCCATGAGGCTGGTGTCCTCAAGGAAGATCAGCGTGGGCCCCGGCGAGGCGCCGAGCGGCGCGAAATGCGGCTGGATCACGCGTGCGCCGTCGGCCGCCACAAAACTGGACGGCGCGTTGTCGTCGCGTTCGCTCGTCCGCCAGGTGCTCAAGGAGTACAGCAATCGTGGCGATACCTCGCCCACCAAGGCGCCGGGCACGGCGTTATCGTCGCCGAGAATTTCCGCCGCCGACTCGTTGATGAGGCGGATCCTGTCGGCGGCATCGACCACCAACAGGCTTTCACGCAGATGCTGCACGATGTACTGGGACAGCTCGGCGAGGTTCGCCAGATCGACGTCTTTCTGGCGAACCAAGTCTTCGCTCTCGCGCATGCGGCTGGAGACGGAGCTCGCGGCGGCGGCAATGGTGAACAGCACGGCGCCCAGAAGACCGGCGGTCGCGTAGGCGGTGATGTCGGTGTGGCCGGAGAGCTGCTGCCAAATCGTGTCGGCGAGCACCGCAATGGCGGCGACCGCTGCCAGAAACAAGGCGCTTCGCAGCGGCAGCAGGAACGCGAGGCTGCCGACGGGAACCAAGAACAATAACCCGAGGCCGCTGGCCACCCCGCCGCAGGCATGCAGCAGCAGCAGCAGCACGCACAAATCGACGCTGGCCTGCAGAATGGTCTGAACACGCACACTCGCAAGCCGCCGGCGCACCAAGACCACGCTGCCGAGGCCGAAACACAGATAAGCGATGGCCGCGCCGAAGAAAATCTGCGGGTAGTTGACGGCGATGCCGCGCGCGCCGCCCAGCGAATACAGGCCGAGGAGCACCAGAGGCACCAAAACTCGATACAAGTTGAGCAGGCCGAGCACGCGCCAGTTGAGTGCGGGCTTGGAGTCGATGCTGCGGTCGAATTGGCGGTGCAACGGTATTGGCCTCAAGGCGGCTTTGCGCTGCCCTTGAGCTTAATTCAGAATAGCCCGCCTTACGCGATTAGATGGGCATGAAGGACCATTCATGAACTTGCACGAGTACCAATCGAAGCAGCTCTTTGCCCGCTATGCCATCCCCATCCCGCAAGGCGAGGTGGCGGGTTCGGCGGACGACGCGGTGGCCGCCGCCCGGAAGCTGGGCGGCTCCCTGTGGGTGATCAAAGCCCAGGTCCATGCCGGCGGCCGCGGCAAGGCGGGCGGCGTCAAGGTCGCCCAGGATTTGGACGCGGTGCGCGCCGCCGCTCTGGGAATGCTCGGCTCGATCCTGGTGACCCATCAAACCGGGCCCGAAGGGCTGCCGGTCCGACAGGTGTATGTGGAGACGGGCTCGAAGATCGCGCGGGAAATATACTTGAGCCTGGTGCTGAATCGGGAGGCCGGGCGCATCGCTTTCGTCGCCTCCGCCGCCGGGGGCATGGACATCGAAGAGGTCGCCCTGCATACGCCGGAGAAGATCATCCGCGTCAATATTCATCCCACCGCGGGCCTGCAGGACTTTCAAGCCCGGCAATTGGCGTTCGGCTTGGGATTGAGCGGCGCGCAAGCGCGCCAGTTCGGGAACATCGCGCATGGACTGTACAAGCTCTATTTGGAATGCGATGCGAGCCTCGTGGAGGTCAACCCGCTCATTGTCACCGGCGGTGGCGATCTTTTGGCTCTCGACGCCAAGATCAACATCGAGGACAACGCGCTGTTCCGGCACCCGGATCTGGCGGTCATGCGCGATGACTCGCAAGAGGACCCCATGGAGCGCAAGGCGGCGGAGAACGAACTCAATTACGTGTCGCTGGACGGCAATATCGCCTGCATGGTGAATGGCGCCGGACTCGCCATGGCGACCATGGACCTCATCCAATTGAACGGCGGCAGGCCGGCGAACTTCCTGGACGTCGGGGGCGGCGCGACCAAGGAGCGCGTCAGCGCGGCTTTCATCCTCATTCTGTCCAATCCCAAAATCTCCGCGATCCTGATCAATATTTTCGGCGGCATCGTTCGCTGCGACATGATCGCCGAGGGCATTATCGCGGCCGTCAAAGAGGTGGGCGTGAAAATTCCGGTGATCGTGCGGCTGGAGGGCACCAACGCACCTCTCGCCCGCGAGATTCTGACCAAAAGTGGCCTTGCCATCACCCCCGCCGGCGATCTGACCGACGCGGCGAGGAAGGCCGTGGGCATGGCGGGAGCCCACGCATGAGCATTCTCGTCAACGACAGCACCAAGGTCATTTGCCAGGGCTTCACCGGCAAACAGGGGACCTTTCATTCGGAGCAATGCATCGCCTACGGCACCCGGGTCGTCGGCGGCGTGACGCCGGGGCGGGGCGGGCAGACGCATTTGGGATTGCCGGTGTTCGACACCGCCAAAGAGGCGGTCGAGCGCACCGGCGCCACGGTCAGCATGATCTACGTGCCGGCCTCGTTCGCGGCCGACGCCATACTCGAGGCGGCGGACGCCGGCGTCGAGCTGATCGTGTGCATCACGGAAGGCATTCCGGTAAACGACATGGTGCGCGTGAAAATGACTCTTGCGAGCTACAAGACCCGCCTCATCGGCCCGAACTGCCCGGGCATCATCACGCCCGGGGAATGCAAGATCGGCATCATGCCGGGGTTCATCCACAAGAAGGGCCGCGTGGGAATCGTTTCGCGCTCGGGGACGCTCACCTATGAAGCAGTATTTCAGACCACCAACAACGGGCTCGGCCAGAGCACCTGCGTCGGCATCGGCGGCGATCCGGTCCGCGGCATGAATTTCATCGACGTGCTGGCACTGTTCGAGACGGACCGCCAGACCGAGGGCATCGTCATGGTGGGCGAGATCGGCGGCAGCGACGAGGAGGCTGCGGCGGCCTACATTCGCGAGAACGTGAGCAAACCCGTGGTCGCGTACATCGCCGGCGTGGCGGCCCCGGCGGGCAAGCGTATGGGCCATGCGGGTGCCATCGTCGCCGGGGGCAAGGGTACCGCGGCCGCAAAATTCGCGGCGCTCGAAGCGGCCGGGATAGCGACCGTGCACTCGCCGGCGGAGATGGGATCGGCCATCCTCAAACGACTGAAGGGCAGGTCGGGCGCGGCGCCCGCAACGGGGGAGTGATTTGACTCAATCGCGGCGGTTGCGTTGTGCTTTGGCGCAGCTGAATCTGGTGGTCGGCGACGTCGACGGCAACACCTCGCGCATCGTCGACGCGGCTGTCGCCGCGCGCGACCGCCATCGCGCGGACGTGGTGCTGGTGCCAGAGCTCGCGGTGTCGGGCTACCCGCCGGAGGACCTGCTGTTTCATTCCGGCATGCGCCTGCAGGTCGGGCGCTCGCTCGAACGATTGAAACGCGAAGTGCGCGGCATCACCTTGATCGCCGGGTACCCGGAATACGACGGCGCGAAGATTTTCAATTCGGCGATCGTGATTCGCGACGGCGCCGTGCTCGCCAATCACCGCAAGGCCTGCCTGCCGAACTATCGAGTATTCGACGAGAAGCGCTATTTCACGCCGGGTACGCTGCCCACCATCGTCGAGCTCCAAGGCATGAAAGCGGGCGTACTGGTGTGCGAAGACGTTTGGGATGCGCAGCCCGCGCGACAAGTGCGCGAGGCCGGGGCGCAGGTCCTTCTGGTCATCAACGCCTCACCCTACGAGGTCGATAAGCAACTGCAGCGCGAACAGGAGATCGGCCGCGCGCGGGTCGGTGAGACGGGAATACCGCTGGTGTTCGTCAATCTCGTAGGCGGGCAGGATGAGCTGGTGTTTGACGGCAACTCCTTCGTCATGGACGCGCAGGGCAATGTGACGATGCGCGCGCCCGCGTTCACCGAGGGCATGTACGTCGTGGATCTCGAGGCGGACCCGACCGGGGTCGTGACGCCGTTGCCAGGGAGTATCGTGCCGCTGCAAGTTCAAGCCGAAAGCGTGTATGGGGCGCTGGTCCAGGGCACGCGCGACTATGTCGACAAGCACCGTTTCCCGGGAGTGGTGCTGGGTCTGTCCGGAGGCGTCGATTCGGCGCTGACTCTCTGCATTGCGGTCGATGCGCTGGGGGCGGAGCGCGTGCATTCGGTGGCGATGCCGTCGCGATACACCTCGCAGATGAGCAAGGACGATGCCGCGCTGCAGGCGCAGTGGCTCAAGGTCAAGCACAGCGAGATTTCCATCGAGGGAATGTTCGAGGCGACGCTGGCCGCGCTGAAGGATGAGTTCGCGGGACGTCCTCCCGATACCGCGGAAGAGAATATTCAATCGCGCTGCCGCGGCGTCCTGCTGATGGGCATTTCCAACAAGACCGGCAAGATGCTGCTCACCACGGGCAACAAGAGCGAGATGGCGGTGGGATACGCCACGCTCTACGGCGATATGGCCGGCGGCTTCGCCCCCATCAAGGATTGCAGCAAGCTGTTGGTGTATCGCCTCTGCGCCTGGCGCAACGCGCAATCACAGGCAATTCCGGCGCGGGTCATCAAGCGGCCGCCGTCGGCGGAGCTGCGCTACGAACAGAAAGACACCGACAGCCTGCCGCCTTATGAAATTCTCGACCCGATTCTCGAGGCTTTCATCGAGGAGGATTTATCGGTGGACCAGATCGCCGCGCGCGGATTCGATCGGGCGACCGTGGGGCGCATCCTGGATCTGGTCAAGCGCAATGAATACAAGCGCCGCCAGGCGCCGCCCGGGGTGCGCGTGAGCGGCCGCGCGTTCGGGCGCGATTGGCGCTATCCGATTACCAGCGGCTATAAGTCCCGCTAGTGCGGCGCCGGGGCTAGAAGATGTTCCACCAATGCTTCTTGGGCAGGATATCCTTGCCGCCCGCCGGGTAATTGTCGGTGTACACGCGCTCGGCATTGGACGCCAAGTCCATCATATGTAGGTCGCGGTAGGCGTCCACCAGGACCTTCATGGAACCCTTCACGGCCGGGGCGCCGTCGTAGTTTTCGACACAGAACTTGGCGCGATTGATCGCGCCCACATAGGCGCCGCGCCGCATGTAGTACAGGGCGACATGCAATTCGAAATCGGCCAGCCGGTTGCGCAGGAAGATCATGCGCTGGCGCGAATCGGACACGTACGGGCTGTGCGGGTATTTCTCGATCAGCTGCTGGAAGGCCTCGAAGGACTTCTTCGCATTGACGGGCGGGCGCTGCGACAAATCGACGTTGAATTTTCGCTCCAGCCAATTGGATTGGCGCTCGAAGTACACCAGTCCCTTCATGTAGTAGGCATAGTCGGCGCGGGGGTTGGTGGGATTTTCCCGCAAAAAAGTGTCGGCCGCGTCGATCGCGGGATCGACCTCGCGATTCTTGTAGTAGGCGTAGATCAAATCCAGCTGGGCTTGGCGCGCGGGCTCGCTGAACGGGAAGCGCGATTGCAGCGCTTCGAGCTGCTTGATCGCCTCTCCATAGCTCGAATTTCTGATGGCCTTTTGCGCGCGCGCATAGATCACTTCGGGGCCGGATTTGGCGTCGTCGGCTTTGTGGCCGCGACAGCCGGCGGCCAGCATCGCCATCCCGAGAGCGACGAGCAGCACACGGCCCGGGTGGCCAAAATCACGCAGTCTCACAGTCGATTCCTTACAATGGGTGGGTTCGTCAAAGCGCGGCAGTATACCCGATGCCCCGCCGCTAGCTTCGAGTGCCCTATGAATGCAGAGTTCCATGTGATCGATCTGACGATTCCGCCCGATTTGGCGGGTCAGCGGCTCGATAGCGCGCTGGCCCGCCTGATGCCGGAGCATTCGCGGACTCGGATCAAGGGCTGGATCGAGGCCGGTGCGGTCAAGGTCCGCGGCGGCGCTTGCAAACCGCGGGATATCGTGGAGGCGGGGTCCCGCATCCGGGTGCAGATGACGATGGACGAGGCAGCCCAACCTGAAGTGTTGCCGGAAGCCATTGCACTGCGCCTCGTCCACGAAGATGCAGACGTGCTGGTGATCGATAAACCTGCCGGATTGGTGGTGCATCCGGGCGCCGGCAACCCGCGGCATACTCTGCAAAACGCCTTGTTGGGGCTCGATCCGGCATTGGCTGCGCTGCCGCGCGCCGGCTTGATTCACCGGCTCGACAAGGACACGAGCGGCTTGTTGGTGGTGGCCCGCACGCCGCAGGCGCAGACCTCGCTCACCCGGCAGCTCACGGCGCGAACCATGTCGCGCGAGTATGTCGCCATGTGCGCCGGGGTCATGACCGGTGGCGGGACCATCGATGAGCCCATCGGGCGCCACCGCGGCGACCGGCTGCGGATGGCCGTCCGCGAGTCCGGCCGTCCGTCCGTCACGCACTATCGGGTGCTGGAACGCTTCCGGGCTCATACCTACTTGAGCGTGAAACTGGAAACCGGCCGCACCCACCAGATCCGCCTGCACCTGTCGCACATCAAGTATCCCATCGTGGGTGACCCGGTCTACGGCGGACGGTTTGGGCTGCCGCGCGGCGCGACGCAGGCTCTCATCGACTCGCTGCGCGGGTTCAAGCGCCAGGCTCTGCACGCCGCCACACTGGGATTCAATCATCCGCGCACGGGCAAGCCCTTGACCTTGCAAAGCCCGGTGCCCCCGGATTTCGCGCAATTGCTCGGCATCTTGCGCGAGGATGCCGTCGAAGCGCAGCGCGAGACTGCCGCGGCGCGCGGGCGCGCCCGGTGAGCCGGAGTATGCGGAAACTGGAGTGGGTCGAGGCGGACTGGCCGGCCCCTGGCGGAGTACGAGCACTCTCCACCTTCAGAAACGGCGGGGCGAGCGGCGCACCGTACGCCTCGCTCAATCTGGGTGGCCACGTCGGCGATACCGTCACGGCCGTGGCCGAGAATCGACGGCGTCTCAAGGCCGCGGCCGGGTTGCCGTCGGAGCCGGTGTGGCTCGCTCAGGTGCATGGCGTGAATGTGGTTGACCTGGATGCCATGGGCGATGGCGGCGCGGCCGTGGGCGATGGCGGCGCGGCCGTGGGCGATGGCGGCGCGGCCGTGGGCGATGGCGGCAGGGCGGGGCCGGTGG
>Ga0210408_10000570_pt1 | contig 45812 bp, 49 predicted proteins | sample IncBWH4MmetaG_FD_155471 | JGI IMG/M metagenome (GOLD analysis project Ga0210408, IMG submission 155471) | Forest soil microbial communities from Barre Woods Harvard Forest LTER site, Petersham, Massachusetts, United States - Inc-BW-H-4-M | ecosystem: Environmental > Terrestrial > Soil >...
CGTCGCCAGGGTACGCGCAGCGGCGAGCCGCCAGGTCGCCGCGGGGTTTCTGTTGCCGGAAGACGAGGAACGCGCCGTGTCGGAGAGCGTCGGCCTGTATGACCGGATCCTGGTGCACGACCCGGACGACCGGAGCTGCAAATACCTGTTCGCCGAGTGATCAGCGCCCTATCTGGGCGCGCCGGCGGACTGGAACGTCAGCGTCTCGTCGATCACGGCCTCGTCCTTGGACGAGCCGCTGGCGGCCGGAACGAAGGCTCGCAGCTGGTAGACGTGGCCGGGAATCTCATCGCAGAGCGTGAACACGTACCTTTTGGCGGCCAGCCGCTCGTATTTGTCCCGGTTCGGGTCGGCGCCGTATGGCGCGATCGTGATCTGCTGGGCACGCAGATTGCGGCCGTCGAAACGGATGTCGACGTCGTTGATCTTCGCCGAATCGGCAAGGGCCCTGCGCATGGTCTGCCGAAAGTGGTACGCCGAACCGCCGGTCAGCCGCGACATCTCCGTGACTTCGCGGTCCAGGTAGAACAGCAGCACCGGATTGCCCTGTAAGCGTTCGATCTCCTCATACTTGATCTGGCGCGCCCCGGAGAAAAACCGGGTCGCTCCCTTCTTGCTGCCGTCCGGCCCGGTGGTGATGTCGACGTCGACTGTGTCCGAAAAACCCTGTTCGAGCGTCCCGCTCTTGCGAAATGCATAGTGCAGCCGGCTGGGCGGCTGCACTTCCTGCAGATGGGGCGTCATGAACAGCAGCGTCTCGGCCGGCGAGATCGGCACCGGATCGGCGTGCGCCAACCCCTGCACGATAAAGAGCACGGCTGCCGCCATCCGGGCGACGCGCAGCGCGCGTCGGTGCGGTTGGTCCGGCCGAAGCCGGCGGCGGTCCAGCATGTGAAGCAACTCAGTCGGCAGCCGAAATCAGCTTACCCTGATCGTCCAGCAAGGGTATTCCGTACGACAGGAGAATCGCGTCGATCTCCTTTTTGTTGGCCGCGATCAGGCCCGCGATGCGGTCCCGCCACTCCTTTTCCCCGAAGCGCACCCCCATCGCGATCTTGAAGTCGAACTGGATGTCCGGCGTGGGCGGAAACGGCGCCACCAGCATGCCCGGCGGCTGGGCATGCTTGGCGAAGTAGCCCGCGATCGGCCCCCAGGCGAACGCGATATCGAAATGGCCTGCCGCCAGCTCCTTCTCGATCAGTTCGCCCGGGTACGCCTCGGGATCGCCCGATTGCGGGGGAATCGCCGCCGATTGATCAAACAGGTTGTTCTTCAGCAGCCAGTCGGTCGGCGGGGTGCGCGCCACCAGCCCGAAGCGCAGCTTCTTCAGCCGGGCCGGATCGATCTTCAAGAGGTCATCCGGCGCATGGATGTCGTCCAGTCCCTTGCCCTTTGGAATCACCATCGCCCAGGTCGAGTGGTAATAGGGGGGCGTCGTCAGGGTCAGCTCATAGCCGACCGGAACCCCCATCACCAGATCGCACTTGAAGCGATCCAGGTCCGGATCGCGCGCCCGGAGCGTGTTGCGGATGAAGCCCATGCGCTGCGGAAACCACGTGTATTCCAGCTTCCAGCCGAGCTGGCGCGCCAGCAGCTCGGCGATCCGGTTCTCGAATCCCTCGCCGTTGCGGTTCGACAGCGGCATATTGTTCGGATCGGCGCACACGCGCAGTACGTTGTCGGCCGCGGGCGGTGGGGACTGCGCGCGCGCGCCGGCCGCCAGCCCGAGCACGAGCACGCAGGCGACCGCAACGATCCGGCGCCGAGGGAAGGCCTGTCCCATCATTGGATCTCTTTCAGGTGGCCGGTCGGTATGGCTCCGTCCGAACGTCCCTTGAGGAACGCGTACAGGTTATCGATGTTTTCGACGACGGTCTTGACCTCGCCGAAGTTCGGCATGCCCTTGTCGATTCGGCCGTCGAGGATGCATTTGTTGAAATCCTCCCGGGACATCGTCTTCATGCCGTCCACCAGCGACGGACCGACCAGACCCTCCTGGTTGGCGCCGTGGCAGCGCTCGCATGCCATCGCGCGCCATGTGCGCCACCCGTTCATCGTGTGGGAGTCGACGTGGTTGCCATCGACCACCGTGTACAGCGGTCCAGCGCCGCCGGCTGCGGGCGCGGCCGCCGCTGGCGCAGCCGGTGATGCCGCGGGTGCGGGCGCAGCCGGAGCGGGCGCCGTCGGCGATGCGGCAGGCGCGGCCTCGGGGGCAGCCGTGGACGGCGGGCCGGGAATGGCCGCGCCGGCAGGCGGCGTATCTTGCGCAACGGCCACAGCGGCGGTTGCCGCCAAGACGGCGACCATGAGACGTGCGACGCCCGCCCGAAGCAAACAGGTCATTTCGATTTTCTCCCGCCGCAGTCCGGCATCCCTCTTTCGGGTTGATGTTAGCTCGCCGTGCCTTCAGGCCGGGCCAGGATTTGCTGCGTCGCGGAATCGTTTCCGTCGAAACGACCGGAGCTCAGCATCCGATAGTCCGGCCCGACCGGAACCCCGTTGCGGCGCGCGGTGCTGCCCACGCTGCGCGATCGGGGAGCGCGGCGCTCGATCGAGACACCGACGTTTATGCCATCGCCGAGCACGCGTGTCTTGACGATGGTCACGCGCACCCATGGCGAACCGAACTCGTCCAGGACGATGCGCGCGATCGCCTCGGACATTTCTTCCAGGAGACCGAAGCGGACGCGGGCCACCTCGTCGCGGATCCGCTCGGACACCGCCGCGTAATCGATCGTGTCCGCGACGTCGCCGGATCTGAAGACCCGCTTGCCCGGTACGCCGAACTCCAGATCGATCTGAACCGGGCGGGAAGAGATCCGCTCGTCCGGATAGATGCCGATCATCGCCTGCACGTGCAGGTCGCTCAGGAAGATCTTGTCCATTTTTCGTACCGATGGGTCAGGGTGTAAGACGCGAATGCGCCCTTGCGGGCGCGCTTAAAAAAAGCGCGCGAGCCAGGCTCGCGCGCTCGTATCGAGAATACTACCGGAGCGTTACTGCGGCAGCACGAACACGGTCAACTGACCGCCCAGCTCCGTGTACTTGGCCAGTTCCTTGTAGCCGCCGACCGCGCCCAGACCGTCGGTGTCCTTCTCCAGACCCGCGGCCATGCCGATACCGGCCCAGCCGCCGATCCCGGACAGCACGCCGATGTACTGACGGCCCTTGTAGGTCCAGGTGTTCACGTTGCCGATGATGCCCGACGGCGTCTTGAACTTGTAGAGCTCCTTGTTGACGTCGGTCGCGTCGACGCACTTCAGATAGCCCTCCAGCGTGCCGTAGCAGGCGATGCCGCCGTCGGTCGTCAGCACGCCGCTCCATACCGAGAACTTCTCGGGGTGCGACTTGACGATCTTGCCGGTGCCGGCATCCCACTCGATCAGCGAGCCCATGCTGCCCTGCATGCCGTTCACGGGCGTGGTCGGGCCCGGGAACATCGTCAGCGTGGCGCCCACATACGGCTGACCCGCGGTGTACTCGACCTTGAACGGCTCGTAGGTCATGCACACGTGGTTGGTCGGCACATAGAAGTGGCCGGTTTGCGGATCGAACGACGAAGGCTGCTGATCCTTGGTACCCAGAGCGGCCGGGCAGACGTCCTTGGTGGTGACGTCAACACCATTGTGCTCGGTCGAGTACTTCGGAACGCCGACCGGACGGCCGGTCTTCATGTCGACGCCAGTGGCCCAGTTCACGGCCGGGTCATACTTCTCGGCCACCAGCAACTGACCGGTCGTGCGATCCCAGGTGTAGCCGAAACCGTTGCGGTCGAAGTGGACCAGCGCCTTGGTCGGCTTGCCGTGCACCGGGATGTCGGCCAGGATCATCTCGTTGACGCCGTCGAAGTCCCACTCGTCGTGCGGCGTCATCTGGTAGACCCACTTGGCGGCGCCGGTGTCGACATCGCGGGCCCAGGTCGTCATGGACCACTTGTTGTCGCCCGGCCGCTGCGTCGGGTTCCAGGTCGACGGATTGCCCGAGCCGTAGTACATCAGGTTCAGCTGCGGGTCATAGCCGAACCAGCCCCACGTCGTGCCGCCGCCGATCTTCCACTGGTCGCCCTGCCAGGTCTTCAGCGACGAGTCCGCCCCGACCGGCACCATCTTGCCGTCCGCGTAGGTCATCGTCTTGGCCGGGTCCATCAGCATGTCCGAATCCGGACCCATGCTGTAGCCCTTCCAGACCTGCTTGCCGGTGTTGATGTCGTAGGCCGCCACGTAACCGCGCACGCCGAACTCGCCGCCCGAGATGCCCGTCAAGACCTTGTCCTTCATGATGAACGGCGCGTTGGTGTTGGTGGCACCGACTTTCGGATCGCCGTTTTTCACCGACCAGATCACCTTGCCGGTCTTGGCGTCGAGCGCAACCAGCGTGGTGTCAGCCTGCTGCAGGAAGATCTTGCCTTCCGCGTAGGCCAGTCCCCGATTGACGGTGTCGCAGCACATCACCGGGATCACCGACGGATCCTGCTTGGGCTCGTACTTCCACTTGATCGTCTGGTCATCGAGGTTGATCGCGAACACCTTGTTCGGGAACGCCGAGTGCACGTACAGCGTATCGCCGATCACCAGAGGACCGCCTTCGTGGCCGCGCAGTACACCGGTCGAGAAGGTCCACGCCACCTGCATCTTGTGGACGTTGGTCTTGTTGATTTGAGTCAGCTTGCTATGGCGCGAGAGGGCGAAATCGCCCGATTGCGCTGCCCAGTTGTCCGGATTGGCTTCCAACTTCGCCAAGTCCGAATTCGCCACCGCGGTACCTGCCATAGCCGCGGCGGCGGCTCCGACTAAAAGAAAGCGTATTCCCCCATGCATGAGCGTCTCCTTACGTTTGCCCTCAAAGCCGCCGCAAGGTTCTCGCGAGCCGAGCGGCCGCTGCTGAACGCTGATTGCAGTATCCACCTGACGCCCTTGAATCACCGGCGGCAAGACAATGGCCGTGCGTCTTACCGGGATGAATTGTCCGTGCGTTTCGGTTTGCGTTGTTGGACAATCCGCGATCTGGCGCGGAAATTACAGCAAATGTCGGCGCTCTGGCAATCCCGCCGGCTGCCAAAATTCGTCTTGCGTATGCTGTAGTGCAGCAAACAAAACCACGATCGGCAAATCATGCCGATCAAGTCAACGCGAATGATCCGGAAGCGTTCTTAATATCACCTCTGATATGTCAGCGGGCGGTATACGCGTGGGCGTTCGGTGCGTAGCGACGCACCGAGAAGGAGCATCGCGATGAGCACGACGACGCCGAAGCCGCGTGAAGCGGCTTACTCCGAGGAGCAGGTTGCCGAGCGACTCGCTGCCGAGCTGCCCCATTGGACCTACGAGAGCGGCTGGATCCGCCGCAAGTACCGCACCGAGAGCTGGAAGGGCACGCTGATGGTCGTCAATGCCGTCGGCCATCTGGCGGAAGCAGCCTGGCACCATCCGGACCTGGCCGTGTCGTACGCGTTCGTGATCGTCAAGCTTTCCACGCATACGGCCAAGGGCATCACCGACAAGGACTTCGCGCTGGCCAAGAAAATTGAAGAGGTGATCCAGTGGCAGCCGGGTCTGGAGGGCGGACCGCTGGAAGGCACGCCGCGCGACGATCAGCGCTTCCGCTATATAAAGTACGACTGAATGCGCCGCGCCAGGCGCAGCATGCCGTCCGGAAGGCGGCGCCGGGGGCCGATCACGAAAACGAGCAGCGCCAGCGCGATCGCTTCCAGCGGCGCGCGCGCATCGACCGGCACGGGCAGGCGCCGGGTGGCACGGCGGTCCTGCAGGATCTCGTTCACGGCGGTTGAGCGCTCCAGACGCACGTAGCCCAGGCGGCTGAGCGCGGCGAGCTCGCGCAGGTGCGGCTGCTTCAGCGAGCTCAGGTGCTCGGTGCCGACCGCCACCGGCGAAGACGGCGCCCGCTCCGGTTCGCGCGATCCGGCCTGCGGCGCCACCTGCATCACTTCCTCGGGGCCCCAGATGCCGATTGGTTGCCCACTCGGATCGTATTTCGGAATCGGGCGCAGCTCGTCGCCGCCCACGCCCACGACGATGCCATGCGGATCGGTGACCTCGTCCGGCACGACCGGCGTGTAGTCGCTGCGCAGCGGCGGGGCCTCGTGGCCGTCCGTGAAAAACACCACGGCCGGTCGCTCCGGCATCCGGGCGCTGATTCTGAGCGCCGAAAACAGGCCCTTGCTGATCTCGCTGCCGCCGGCCCACGCCATGGTGCCGTCGATCCGGTCCAGGCTCGCCACGAGCTCGGCGTAATTGGCACACACCTCCACCGGCAGCAGCAGCACATAGCTGCGGTACTCGGTGAACACGCCCCAGCCCACGCGCGCGCCGCACGGCAGTTGCGCCAGCGCGCGGCGCAGCCAGGCCTTGGCGAACGCCAGACGGCTCACCGGACGGCGGTCGAGCAGCGTATCGAGCGTGTTCATGCTCTGCGTGATGTCCAGCACCACGATGCCATCGAACACGCGGCGCGGCAGCACGGGTCGTGGAGCCGCCAGCGCCACCGCGATCAACGCCGCCGCCGCCATCAATGCCGCCCGCACGGGCAGCGCGCCGCCGACAAGCCGCCACAACCCGCGCAGCGGGCTCACGGCAGTCCGAGCGTGAACGCCCGCATCGTGGTGACCGCGCGCTCGCCGGTCAGAATCGGCGGAGCGCCGGTGTCGTCGGGATCTGGATCCGGCGCCACCCGCAGCGCCAGCTCCAGATTGAACTTGGCGTCCCACAGATCGGGACGCTCCAGCAGTGCGCTGCGGTAACTTTCCTTGGCCAGCTCGAGCAGCGGCAGGGCCGAGGCGTCGGCACCGCTTTGCAGCACCCGCAGCGCCTCCCGCAGGTACAGGTTACCCAGGTCGTACAGCGCAACCTGGCGCAAGTCGCCGCGCGATGCGTCGGCGGCCCGGCGCAGCAGCGCGGCAGCCTCGGCGGTGCGCCCGGTGTGCGCCGGCTGGCGCGCCGCGGCAACCCACAGGCGCGGATCGTTGCCGACCTCAGTGCCCCGTGCCGTCGGCTGCGGACGGTCCGCCAGCCGCGCCGCCAGTTCCCGGTTCGCGCGCTGCGCACGCTCGAGTTGCCAGGATTCGAGCGCCAGCGCGATTGCCAGCGCGCAGGTCGCCACCCGCAGCGCCACGGGACCGGCGCGCTTCAGGATGCGGCTTGCCACGGCCTGATGGTCCACAGGTTGGCCGCCACCAGCGCGAGCGCGGCTGTCAGCGCGATCGCCAGCGGCCATCCCCGCAGGTCCGAGCCCGCCTGGAGCACGCGCAGCTGCAGCGGCGCGCGCTCCAGGCGACCCAGGTCCGCGATGGCACGCTCCAACGCGTCCGCATCCTCGGCTTCGTACACGCGGTACGGCGTGCTCAGGGTGCGGAAGAACCGGTGCAGTGCGCGCTCCGGGATGGCTTCGTCGGCGGACGAGTCGGCCTGCCCCGCCATCGACAGGCCCGGACCGAAGCGCGAGCGGATGTACAACCAGTACAGGCCGATCCGGTTGCGCAGATAGGCATCGCTGATGCGAGCACGGGTCACCGGATCGAGTTGTGCGCCGCCGTCCGAGACCAGCACCACGACGCGCGAGCCCGAGTAGGGTCGGCCGTCGAAGTACGAAGCGGCGGCCAGCAGCCCGAGCCCGACGTCGGTATCCCCCAGCGCGCGGCTGGTGCCGGTGGCGCCGATCGCGCCCTGAATCACGTCCTGGCGCTGCGTGAACGGCAGCACCCGCAGGGGCAACGTGCTGAAGAGCACGAGCCCGAACAGGTCGTCGCCCCGTTGCCGCGCGAATCGCTCGATCAGGCGCTGCGACACTTGCGCCTTGGTCGTGCCGGTCAGGTCCAGCACGGCGTTGGACGGCTTGCCGAACGGCTGGTCCATGCTCAGGCTGCGATCCAGCAGAACGACGATCTCGGCGCCCTGCACGACCGTGTCGACCGCGGTCTCGGGCGAGCGCGGTGCCGCCAGCGCAACCACCAGCGCAGCGATCGCAACGCTCGCGCTGGCGCGAAGCACGCGACCGGCCCAGCGCGACGGGCGGTCGGCTGCGATCAGCGCCAGCGCCGGGTAACGGCCCAGGGGGGGACGCCTTGCCGGAAGCCATGGCAGGGCGGTCAGCGGCAGCAGCCACAGCAGCGGCGGGTATTCGAAAGCGATCACCGGCGCCGCTCCAACTCGGCCAGCTGCGCGGCCAGGGCCAGCAGGCGCGCGCGCGGCGGCGGGGCCGCCCCTTCGAAAAACGCGGCGCGCGAGTCGGCCAGCAGCGCCTGAACCGCCGGGCGTGCCGGCGCCAGCCACGGCTGCGCTTGCAGCAGGCGCTCCATGTTGTCCAGCACCAGCGTGCGGCCAGCCGTTTCGTCGAGCGCCTGGTGCAGCCGGCGCAGCGCGCCGCAACGCGCGCCCGCGTCGTCGCCCCGCAGCGGCACTCGCCGCAGAGCGCGCCAGGCGCGCGCGAAGGGGCCCGCCCGCCGCCACCCCAGACGACGGGCCAGCGCGGGCGCGACCTGAACCGCCACCAGCGCCAGCAGCGCGGCGCCACACGCGAGCACCCGCTGCAGCCGACCCCGGGTATCGATCGGTCGGGGCTCCAGATCCGGCCGCACGTCGCTCGCCTGGATCACGTCGTACGCGCCGAAATGCGCCACCGGGGACATCGTCACCGTGAACGGGCCGATCGCCGCTTCGCGTGCGCCGCCGTCCGGTCCGATCAGGCGCAGGGTCAGCGCCGGAAGGTTTTCCATCTCCGGTTGCAGCGGCACGTTCACGAGCTGGTAGGCCAGCCGCACGCCGTCCGGCAGCGCCGTAGCCTCGCGCAGCGCAAACCAGCGACCGTACCGCCCCGGCTTCGGCAGGCTGGCCGGATCCACCGTTGCATCGCTGCCGCCCTCAACCACCACCCGGCGCACCAGCACATCGCCGACGGTGTACCCGAAGGGTCGCGGCTCGACCGTTTGCAGCGACAGCGCCGACGCTGCGCCGCTTGCGAGCGCGAGCACGGCAGCCAGGGCCTCAATCCGCGCGGTCTTCGCCATGGAAGTAGGCGTTGATGGCCGACGCGTCGAAGGCGCCGTCGCAGAAGAACGCGCGCCAGCCGTAATCGGCGAACTGTCGGCGCAGCGCGGCGCGCCTCTGCGCCCCGGCGCGGGCCATCGCTTCGGCCAGCGCCGGCCGGAACCAGATCGTGCGGCGCTCGCCGCTTTCCAGATCCTGCACCTCGGCCAGGCCGCGCCGCGGCCAGCCGTCGAACTCGTGCCGCGCCCACAGCACGACCGGCACCACGTCGCAGCCGGCCAGGGCCGCACAGGCGTCCTGCAGCACGGCCTGCGGCCAATGAAAATCCGACGCCAGGAACACCAGGGCATCGCGGCGGCGTACGAACCGCTGCGCGGCCGCAACAATCGCTGCGGCGCCGGCCGCTTTGAGCTGCGCGCTGCGCAACCGCTGCGCCAGTTCGACCGTTGCGCCTCGACTGCGCGTGGGCGGCAGCATCCACTGCTCCCGGAGCACGCCGTCGGCGCCGATGAAGGCGATCGCATCGCCGGCCCGCCAGGCCGACTGACCCAGCGCGTCGACCAGGTCGGCCAGCGCGTCCACCTTGCGCGGGGCCTGCCCGAACGCCATCGAGGCCGACAGATCGGCCAGCACCATCAGCGCGACGCTGGAGCGCTGGCGCGGCAGCCGCACGAGCCATTGACCGAACGGATCGCGCGCCGAAGCGTGCACGTCCAATCGCCGCGCGTCCGGATAGGTCGACAGCGCCGCCAGTCCGTGCACCTCGAGCCCCGGACCGGGCGCGCGCGAGCGGTGCTGACCGGGCCGCCCGTGCAGCGGGCGGCGCGCCAGCCGATAATGGATTTCCTGGCTAGCATCGCCGAGGCGCGCGCCGGCCATCACGGCGTGGCGACCCGATCCAGAACGGCCGCCAGCAGCCGGGGCACGAGTTCGGCGCGGCGCAGCTCGAACACCGGGTCCAGTGCCAGGCGGTGCGTCATCACTTCGTGCCACGGTTCGCGCAGGTCCTCGGGCATCAGGTAATCGCGCCCGTCGAGCCAGGCCCGCACGCGCGCCATCCGGATCAGCATCGACACGCCGCGCGGGCTGGCCCCCGCCAGCAGCACCCGCCCGGCGTCGGCTCCTTCCAGCGCCAGAGCGTGCGCGGCCGGCCGGTTCAGGGTGTCCCACAGCGCCAGCGCGTAGCGCCGCAGCGCATCGCTGGCACGCACCGAACGCTGGATCGTCGCCGCGCTTTCGCGCAGGACCCGGAAGTCGAGCAGTCCAGGCGGCACCCGTTGCAGCAACTGGTCGGTGTCGTGGAACTGGGGGTCGCTGATCAGCTGCCAGCGAAGATCTTCTTCGGCCGGGGCGTCGATCGACACTTCGATCATGAAGCGGTCGCGCGCCGCCACGGCGAGCTCGAAGGTTTCCTCGCGTTCGACCCGGTTGCGGTCGGCAAACACGGTGACGTACGGCAGCGCGCTGTCGCGGTTGAACGCGCGCACGCTGTGCTCGGCCATCACGCGCAGCAGCAGCGACTGCACCTGCGGCCGCGCCCGGTTGATCTCATTGAAGAAGAAAACGGCCAGGTCCGCACCGTGGTGCAGCAGCGGACCCGGCTCCACCCGCGGCCTGCCATCGGCATCGATATAGGCGTGGTAGATCAGATCGTTGGGCATCAGGTCGACCGTGCCTTCGATCCGCTCGAAGCCCCCGCCGACGGCGCGCGCGAACGCGCGCAGCAACGTGGTCTTGCCCACGCCGACATTGCCCTCCAGCAGCACATGACCGCCGGCCAGCAGCGCCATCGTGGTCAGGCGGATCGCGCGCGCCTGTCCGACGACGGCCTGCGCGACGCCCGTCTCCAGCGCGTGGGCGCGCTCGCGCCAGCGGTCGAAATGAGTCAGGTCGGTCATGGAGCGGTCTAGGATAACAACCCGTTGCGGGTTTGCGCTGATGGAGCCGCCAATCGTGCGCTTTGGATGCATCCTGCCGGCATCGCTGATCGCGGCGGCGCTGGCCGCCGCTTGCGCGCGCGGCGAGCCGGTGGCCGCCCTGCCGGTGGCGCGGATCGGCGATGGCGCCTACGTGTTCTATGGTGCTCAGGAAGAGACGTCGCCCGCCAACCTGGGCGCGATCGCCAACGTCGGCTTCGTGATCGGCGATCGTTGCGTCGCCGTAATCGATGCCGGCGGCTCGCCCATCGAGGGCGCGCGGCTGCGCGCGGCGGTGCGGGCCGCCTCCGACCGTCCGGTGTGCGCGGTGATCAACACGCATATGCACCCGGACCACGTCTACGGCGACAGCGCTTTCGTGGCCGACCACCCCCAGTTCATCGGCCACGTGCACCTGGCACCGGCACTGGCGGCCCGCAGCGACACGTACGCCAAGGCGCTGCAGCGCGAACTGGGCGAGGCGGCGCAGGATGCCCGGCTGGTGATGCCGACCCGCGAGGTGACGCCCGGCCACCCGCTGGAGCTCGAGCTGGGCGGCCGGACGCTGATGGTGCGCGCCTGGCGCACTGCACACACCGACAACGACGTGACGGTATACGACGAGCGCACCGGCACGCTGTGGGCCGGCGATCTGCTGTTTGCCGGCAGGATCCCGTCTGTGGACGGCAGCGTCATCGGATGGCTGGCCGTGATGGACGAGATCGAGGCGAGCAATCCGCACCGCATCATCCCCGGCCACGGGCCGTCCGACGAGTGGCCGGCCGCCATGGCCGCGCAGCGGCGCTATCTCCAGGCCCTGGCCGACGGCACCCGCGCGGCGATCCGGGCCCGCCACACGATCGGCCAGGCGATGCAGGAGGTGGCGGGCGCCGAGCGGGGCCGCTGGCTGCTGTTCGACGGGTATCATCGACGCAACATCGCGGCAGCCTACGCGGAACTGGAATGGGAAGAGTGAACATGACCGCGATCGATCCGATCCGGCTGGCGGCGGCCCTGCTGCTGGTGCTGCTTGCGAGCGCCGCTGCCCGCTCGCAGGAAACCGAAACCGACATCTGGCGCAAGGTGCGCGAAGGCCAGTTTGCCGGTCGCAGCTTCGAGCCAGGCGCCGATCAGGTGATCACGCTGGAAGCTCCCAACCGGGCCGAGGACGCGGCCGTCGTGCCGATCCTGATCCACGCGGTGCAGTCCCAGCAGCCGCAGCGCTTCATCAAAAAGATCTATCTGGTCATCGACAAGAATCCCTCGCCCATGGGAGCGGTGTTCACGCTGACGCCCGACAGCGGGCGGGCCGACATCGAGACCCGGATCCGGATCGAGGACTACAGCTGGGTGCGGGCGATCGCCGAGATGCAGGACGGCAAGCTGTACATGGCAACCCGGTACGTCAAGGCCTCGGGCGGCTGCTCGGCGCCGGCCGGCAAGGACATGGAGTCGGCAATGGCGCGGCTGGGCAAGATGAAATTCCGCACCGACGGCGGCGTGCAGCTGGGCGAGCCCAACCTGGCCGAGCTGATGATCAGCCACCCGAATGTGTCGGGGCTCGCGATGGACCAGGTCACGCGCCTGTACGCGCCGCCGCGCTTTGTGCGCACGGTGCAGGTCAGCTACGCCGGCAAGACGGTGATGAGCGCCGACGTCGACTTTACGATCAGCGAAAACCCGAACTTCCGCTTCTACTTCGTCCCGCGCGCCGACGGCGAGCTCAAGGCCGAGGTGGTGGACTCGAGCAACGCGACCTTCGAGACGTCGGTCGCGATCCGCAGCGGAGCCGGCGCCGGCTCCTGAGCGCCGGCGGCCGCATCCCACCGCCTCTTGAACGGCGCCGCGAGCAGGCCCGGGTTGCTGATACCACTATTTGGGCACGTTGCACAGCTTCTTGGCGTCGGCTTCGACCTCGCGATAGCGCTTGGCGGCCGCGCGCTCTTCCGGGGCGTCGCGGAACAGTCCCATGCCCTCTCCCGGCATCGTCTGGTAGCGCGCGATGGTCGAGGAGTCGATGAACTCGTCGTACGTGTACTTCTGCGCGATCGAGTCGATCACACAGGAGCATTTGTAGACGTACACGCTTGAGCCCCCGTTGCGGTACATGCATTCGAGCACGAACTGCACGCGGTCGGCGGTCGGGTAGTCATAAGCGGATGCTGCCGGGGCGGCGGCTGCGGCGGCCAGTGCTACGGCGGCGATCGAAACGCGCATCGACATGAATGGGCTCTCCCTGGAATGCTTCGAAGCCGGCGGGCGGCGTGTTCTGATCGCGATTATTGCGCACTTGAGAGGCGCGTTGGCCTCGGCGCTGACGGTCGCCGGCGCGCTGACGCTGGCCGCGCCGGCATCGGCCGCCGACGGCTACGCCCCATTGCAGCAGGTAGCGCCCGGCGTATACGTGCAGCGGGGGGCCGACGAGGCGCCTTCGACCGCGAATCGCGGCGCGGTGGCCAACCTCGGCGTGCTGGTCGGCGCGAGCGGCGTGATCGTCGTGAACACCGGCAGCAGCGCCGAGCACGGCGCGGCGCTGCTGGCCGCTGTGGCCCGGCTGACCGACCGGCCGGTCGTGCTGGCCATCGATACGCAGGCCAGTCCCGACCAGATCATGGGCAATTCGACATTTACCCGTCGCGCGATCCCGGTGCTGGCGCACCGCGACACCGACATCTTCATGCGCGAGCACTGCGATGCCTGCGTGGCCGATGTGAAGGCCCAGGCCGGCACCGACGCGCTGGCGCAAACCCGGGTCGCGTGGCCCACGCGGCTGATCGACGGCAGCCAGACCATCGATGCCGGCGGCCGCACGCTGCAGATCGTCTACCTGGGCTGGACCAAGCAGCCCGGGTGCCTCGCCGTACTGGACCGGGCCAGTGGGGTGCTGTTCACCGGGGACATCGCCAGCTTCGGCGTGACTCCGCAGACGCAGCTCGGTCAGCTCGCCAACTGGATCGACGCGCTGGGCGAACTGCAGCAGCTGGCGCCGGCGCTCGTGGTGCCGGGGCACGGCGCGCCGGGTCCTGCGGCGCACCTTGAGCGGATGCGCGAATACCTGCAGGCGCTGTCGCAGCAGACCCGCGAGGCCTACCTGCGCGGCGATGGCCTGCTGGAAACGACCGAGCACGTCGACCTGGCGCCGTTTCGCGGCTGGGCGCTGTACGAGGCGCACCACCGGCGCAATGTGCACTTCGCTTACCTGCAGATCGAGGAGCAGGATCTGAAGCAGTAGCGCCCCCATCGCCCCTGCGCTCAGCGCGGCAGAGGGGCCGGGGGCGCCACCCCGATGCGCAGAGGACCTGAGCCGCAGCGCGACCGCACGTCGCGGCCACAGGGCTGCGGGTGCAGGTCGCGTGACATGCAGATTCGAACCTCTTCGAGGTCCGCACCGCGGCACCGCACCGCCAGCGAGCTGGCGGGCATCGACGGATTGGCCTTGACGAACGCGGCAACAATCTGGGGAGCCGTCAGCGCACGCGGCCGGCTGCCATCGAATTCGGACGGGATCGACGGCCGCGCGACGGCGTGAATCATCGTGTCGAAGTAGTCGTAGGGCGAGAGGCCGCTGCACGAGCCGTGCACGACCCACTCGTGACGGATCAGGCGCTCGTCGGGCATCGCCGGTCTGGCGCGTTCCAGTGCTTGCGCGTCGAGCGCATCGGCGCCGCAATGCTCGGGGCCGCCGCCGCCGGCGTAGTGCGGCCACAGGCCATGGACCACGAAGCCGCGCCGTTGGCCGCACTCGGCCTGATCGGCAGGATGCGACGCGCAGAACGTCGGCGACCAGGACAGCGCCAGCACGTAGTAGTCGAACGAGCCGGCCTCGGCCGCTTCGGGCAGCGCGCGCGCCGGCACCGCCGCGAGCAGCAGGGTCGCGGCGGCCGCGGCCAGTGCGGCGGCGCGCAGGACGCGCATCGGGCTCACCGGGCCGGCCCAGCGTGGGCCGGCGGCTCGACCCCGAGCAACTTGTGCACCTTGGTCGATGTGGTCGTGTACTGCAGGTGGATCGGCTTGTTCGGAAACACGTAGCGGGCAGCCCCGAAGGCGGCCAGGGCGGCCTCGTGGAAGCCCGACAGGATCAGCTTCTTCTTGCCAGGGTAGATGTTGATGTCGCCCACCGCGAATACGCCGGCGACATTGGTTTCGAATCGTTCGGTGTCCACGGCGACCGCACGCCGCTCCAGGTCCAGGCCCCAGTCGGCGATCGGCCCGAGGCGGGGCGAGAGTCCGAAAAAAACCAGCAGCGCATCCAGCGGCACGCGCGTGACCGTCTGGTCCTCCACGCCCGTCACCTGCAGCGCAGTCAGGCACCCGTCTGCCTGCTCGAAACCCGTTATCTGCCCGATCAGCAGCCGCATCCGGCTCTGGCCGACCAGCTCGCGCATCCGGCCTACGTTGGACGGGGCGGCGCGAAACTCGTGACGCCGATGCACCAGCACCAGGGTGTCGGCTGAACGGGTGGCCTCGCGCGCGAAATTCAGCGCCCAGTCGAGCGCCGAGTCGCCCCCGCCGGCGATCACCAGTCGCTTCGCAGCGAAGTCGGCCGGATCGCGCACCCGGTAGAAGAGCTGCGCATTTTCGAAGTCCGCGATCCCCTCCACGCGCAGCCGGCGCGGCTCGAACGCGCCCACCCCGGCCGCGATGATCACGGTGCGGGTCAGAAAGCGGGTTCCGCGCGAGGTCTGCAGCGCGAAGCGGCCGTCGTCCTGCCGCTGCAGCGCGGTGACGGTCTGCCCGAGGTGGAACGTCGGGTGAAACGGGGCGATCTGTTTCAGCAGCGACTCGGTCAGCTCGCGCCCCGAGCACACCGGGACCGCGGGAATGTCGTAGATCGGCTTGTCCGGATACAGCTCCATGCACTGGCCGCCGACGCGCGGCAGCGAATCGACCACCTGGGCCTTGATCTCGAGCAGGCCCAGTTCGAACACCTGGAACAGGCCCACCGGTCCGGCCCCGATGACGACCGCGTCGGTCTCGATAGCGTCGGCACCGGCGGTGCCGACGTTCAGGGTCGTGGCGGCCTGTGCGGCCAGCGGGGACGATTCAGTGGACATTGCTTCGGCGCGAGCGCAGGTTGGGTGATTCGATCGATCATCGAGTGTAAAGGCGGCGCGGCCGCTGTTCCCGAGCGGGCGGCCGGGTCACGCCGGTATCGCCGGGGCGAACTTGCTCCGGTGCACCGAGAAAAAACTGCGCACGTTGCGCACGCCGGCGTGCGCGCTCAACACCCGGTGTGCGAAGGCGTGGTAGGCGGGCATATCGGGCACGAAAACGACCAGCACGAAGTCCGGTCCGGCCGATACCCGATAGCACTGCTGAACGGCGCCCTCGCCGGCCAGTCGGTGCTCGAACTGCTCCAGCAGATCGGTCGATTGCCGCTCCAGCGTGACCTCGACGATCGCGGTCAGCCCCGCGGCCAGCGCCTGGGGCGACACGATCGCGATCTGGCGCTCGATCACACCTTCCTCGATCAGCCGCCGCACCCGGCGAAGGCAGGTCGGTGCCGAAACGTGGACCCGCCCGGCCAGCTCCTGGTTCGTCAAAGCGCAGTCCTGCTGCAGCGTGTTCAGGATCCGGCGGTCGGTGTCATCGATGAGTGCCATTTACATATATTCCATATTGATGCAATCATCTTACATTATCTTTCACACTTGGATCCAACAGAAATAAGTCATCATCTATCAGACGATAATGCAAGTTAATTTCTCACACCTCCTACTACGATGCGTGAGGCTTAATTCTCCGGCGGAGGCCTTTCGTGTGTGGGATCGTCGGCGCGGTCGCGCAGCGAAACATCGTTCCGACTCTGGTCGAGGGTCTTCGGCGTCTGGAGTACCGCGGCTATGACTCCTGCGGAGTCGCCGTGCACGTGGACGGGGAGCTGAAGCGCCTGCGCAGCGTGGCGCGCATCGGCGAGCTGCACCACCAGGCCGAGTCGCTGTCGTCGTTTCTCGGCATCGCCCACACGCGCTGGGCCACGCACGGCGCGCCCACGACCGCCAACGCCCACCCGCACGTATCGGCCGGTCCCGGCGTGCCAAAAGGCGGCATGGCGCGGCGCGCCCGCATCGCAGTGGTCCACAACGGAATCATCGAGAACTACGAGGGGCTGCGCGAGGAACTGAAGGCGGCCGGATACTCGTTCGAGAGCCAGACCGACACCGAGGTGATCGCGCACCTGATCGACCACCACAACCAGGGCGACCTGTTCGAGGCGGTGCAGGCGGCGGTGCGACGCCTGCAGGGCGCCTATGCGATCGCCGTGTTCTGCCGCGATGAGCCGCACCGGGTGATCGGCGCGCGCTCGGGCAGTCCGCTGGTGGTCGGGATCGGCAAAAACGAGAACTTCCTGGCTTCCGACGCGCTGGCGCTGGCGGGCGTGACCGATCGCTTCATCTACCTGGAGGAAGGCGATATCGCCGACCTGCAGCTGGGCCGCGTCTGGATGGTCGATCGCAACGGCCGACCGGTCGAGCGTCCGGTGCGGACCCTGAGCGCGTTTTCAAACGCGGCCGAGCTGGGCCCGTACCGGCATTTCATGCAGAAAGAGATCTTCGAGCAGCCCAAGGCGATCGCCGACACGCTGGACCAGGCGATCGCGCTGGACCCGCTGCTGTTCGGCGAGGGCGCCGACGAGGTGCTGGCCGACATCGAGCGAGTGCTGATCCTGGCCTGCGGCACCAGCTATTTCGCCGCCTGCGTGGCGCGTTACTGGATCGAATCGATCGCCCAGGTTCCGGTGGATGTCGAGATCGCCAGCGAGTACCGCTACCGCACCTCGGTGCCGGATCCGGCCACCCTCGTGATCGCGGTGTCGCAGTCCGGCGAAACGGCCGACACGCTGGCGGCCCTGAGGCACGCCCGGTCGCTCGGGATGGACAGCACGCTCGCCGTCTGCAACGTCGCCACCAGCGCGATGATGCGCGAGACCCGCCTGCAGTTCCTGACTCGCGCCGGCACCGAGGTCGGCGTGGCCTCGACCAAGGCCTTCACGACCCAGCTGGTTGCGCTCTACCTGCTGGCCACGACGCTGGCCAAGATCAAGGGCTCCCTGAGCGCCGAGCGCGAGCACAACGTGGTGCGCAGCCTGCGCCACCTGCCGGCCGCGGTCCAGAGCGTGCTGGCGCTGGAGCCGAACATCATCGCCTGGAGCGACGTGTTCGCGCGCAAGGAAAATGCGCTGTTCCTGGGCCGCGGAATGCACTACCCGATCGCGATGGAGGGCGCGCTCAAGCTCAAGGAGATCAGCTACATCCACGCCGAGGCCTACCCAGCCGGCGAACTGAAGCACGGCCCGCTCGCGCTGGTGACCGATCAGATGCCGGTGGTCACGGTGGCCCCGAACGACGTGCTGCTGGAGAAGCTCAAGAACAACATGATGGAGGTGCGCGCCCGCGGCGGTCAGCTGTTCGTGTGCGCCGACGCCGGCACCCACATCGAGCCCAGCGAAGGCGTGCACGTGATCCGCCTGCCCGAGCACTACGGGGACCTCTCGCCCCTGCTGCACGTGGTGCCGCTGCAGCTGCTGGCGTATCACACGGCGATCGCGCGTGGCACGGATATCGACAAGCCGAGGAATCTGGCGAAGAGCGTGACGGTTGAGTGACGGTCCAGACCACCCAGACAACGAGGCGTGAATCCACCCGTCGCTGTCTTCGACCCCCGCCGTTCCCGCTCACCTACGGTTGGCGGGACGGCGCGGGGATGGCACGGCGGGTCCGCTTCGGTGCTGCGCTTGGCGCGAGGCATCCCTCTTGAGTGTTTTGGGACGGCCTTCCAGGCCAACAAATTTCATGGCGGCGTCGACAAGGTCGCCCCTCAGATCAGCTGGCTCTGCCAAGAGTCCCGTGACGTAGGCGCCGTCGATCATCAGCGCTATCTGAGACGCGATACGGTCGGGATCACGGGCGCCGAGCTTGGCAACTATGGACGCGAGCCTCGCCCGCACTTCCTGCTTGTTGCGCCGGGCGATGACCCGGCCGGGATGGTTGTCGTCGGGAAACTCCGTCGCCAGGTTGAGGAACGGGCAGCCGCGCCAGGCGGGGTCCCCGATCCGCTTCGCGGCCCAGGATAGCAGCGCCTCCAGCAAGGCACGCGGATCATCAGCGTGCTGCTCTTCAATGCGATCCCACCACGTCCAAAACAAGCGATCCTGTTCGGTGACGACGGCGCCGATCAACGCGTCCTTGGATTCAAACAGGCGATACAGGCTCGTCTTCGACACGCCGGATCGCTCGACGATTGTGTCGACGCCGATGGCGCGGATGCCCTCGCGGTAAAACAATTCCCTCGCCGTAGCGAGGATGCGCTCGCGGGCGGTCACTTCCCCCTTTGGCGGCGCTCCCCGCCGGGGGCGGGCTCCTGCCTTCATATCGGCCTGCTCCTCTCATTCCGCCTGGAGTCGAGGGACTCCATCAACCCACCTCCGCTCGTACGAGCACCGCCAGACGCATCCGCCGCCGAAGCGTAAAGCCCAACTTTCGGTAGAGGGCGATGGCCGCATGGTTTGAGCTGAAGACATGCAGAAACGGGGTTTCGGACCGCGCTGCTATCGATGAGATCAGCGATCTGACGAGGTCGACTGCGAAGCCGTGTCCGCGATACACAGGCTCCACGCAGACCGCGCTGACCTCGGTGAACCCGTCGAGGCGCATGCGCTCGCCAGCCATGGCGACCAATACGCTTCGCCGACGAATTCCGATGTAGTGGCCAAGCTCTATGGTCCGCGGGCCGAAGGGGCCAGGCTGGGTCACGCTCGTAAGCGCGAGCATCTCGGGAACATCGGCGACCCCAAGGGGCACGATCGCAGCCCCGGGCTGGGCCGCGCAAGCGCCCGGATCCTTTAAGACCATCTGGTCGACGGAGTCTCGCCGGACGACCGAGAAGGCGGCTGGAGCCTCAACCTCTTCGGTCGTAAACAACGCGATCCGGTCATCGCCGGCGACCAAAGCCAGCAGCGACCGGAACGAGGCCGGCTCCGTGTCGACCGTTGCAGCAAAGGGTGCAATGGCCGCCGGATAACGGCGGGCCCGCTGGTCGCCCTCGGCGAGACTCGCCTGAACGCCCGTAAGAGCGCGCCAGATCACCGCGTCGAGCGGATGCGGATCCGGCTTGGTCGACGTATCTTTCTCTTCACGGTACGCCATGGTTTGCCCCCGTTGGTGGGACTCGCTTGGTACAGCTTGACAAAGTGACAGACCTGTCCGTAACATCAAAGTAAGTTACAGGTCTGTCACTTTATCGGAGAATACAAATGTTTGCGACCGAGGCAGAGACTCTCTCTCTGGCTATGACGGGCGGCGGCGGAGATGCAACACGAAAGCCAAATTGAAACTCAAAGGAGGTACGTACAAATGAGAGGTACGGACAAAGGAGTGGGAGTCTCCGCGCAGACTACGAAGACCAAGTTCGATGGGATCCTCTTTACCATACGCTCTCACAAGTCCTTCTTCGAGGTTACTCACGCGATCGAAGGCAGCTTGCCGCGCTTCCACATTCCCAAGCTGATGGAATACGTAACGCACGGCGATCGCCCGGGTGTCGAAGCGTACGTCGACTCCACTTCCACGCCCTTGTCGATCTTCTGGGACTTCGAACAGGGCTCCACAATGCGCCTGGCGGGAATCCCCATCGAGTCGAAGTTCTATCTCATCGGGAACGCTGTCATCGCACGTGGCCTGTTCGAGTACAGCGGTGCCGCTGGTTTGGGAGCTCCCGTGCGCGTCTGCGTTTCGCAGAGGGATGGCGAGGAGACTCGGATCGACATGGACCTCCCGTCGGCATTCTTCAGCAAATTCCCGGAGATGCAGCGTTCGTCTGTACCTGCTCTGCTCGACACCAAGTTGATAAAACTCTTGGAGGATAGCGCTGCCTAGAAAGGCACGATGAATTTTGCTGTCTCCCGACAGGAGACTCCCCCGAAGTATGTGATTTCTGTGCCTGCTATTTCTCGCCGCACGTTCCTCGCGGGTGGGACTGCCGTTGGTGCCGGCCTGCTGCTGGGTCGAATGGGTCGAGCGGAAAGTTCTAGAGGCGTCGACGGCCCCCTTCTCAAGGAGTACGACATCGCGACTAATGGCATCTCCTTGCACGTAACTGAGCAAGGGGAAGGGCCAGCGGTTCTTTTCTGCCACGGGTTTCCGGATACTTCCTATACCTGGCGCCGACAGATGACAGCCATCTCGTCAGCCGGATATCGAGCAATTGCTCCAGATATGCGCGGCTATGGACGCAGCTCAGCTCCGGCGGACGCAAGCTTGTACACGCCGCTTTATACGGCCGGTGACCTGGTTGGTCTGCTCGATGCGCTTGGTATTGCCAGCGCCGTTCTCGTGGGCCATGACTGGGGTGCAGCTCATGCGTGGAACGTTGCGCTGATGCGTCCTGATCGATTTACAGCGCTGTTCTGCCTGAGCGTGCCTTACGTTCCGCGTGGGGAGGTCAGCGTCTTCGAGCGCATGCGGAAGTCCGGCCATGAAAACGATTTCTACATGTTCGAACAGATCCGACCGGACGCCGATCAAATTTGGGCTGACGCCGCGGTCACCATTCCAGGGGTTCTGTATTGGGCATCGGGTTCTGCTCCAGCCGACAAGCGGTGGAGCCCTATGGATCCTGCACGAAGCCTTTATCGTCCGGCTCCCGGGCCGTTGCCCTCATGGGTGCAACCAGATTACGTCGCTCATAACATCACTGAATTCCAGCGTACCGGCTTTCACGGTGGCCTGAATTACTACCGCGCCGCTGAAGCTTATTTCTATTTATCCGGTGCTTGGAAAGGCGCGAAGATCACCCAGCCTTCCTTTTTCATTGCGGGGAAGGCGGATGGCTTGGAGGTACTCTATCCACCCGTCGAAAAACTCCGCGCCGGCCTTCCCGGCCTCGTGGGGAATCTCGAAATCGATAATGTGGGCCACTGGGTACAACACGAAGCCTCTGCCGAGGTCAGTGACCAGCTCGTGAAGTTTCTGCGCACCGTAAATCCCGCCGCCTAGGACGCAGCCGACAGCTAGAACGCGACGCGAGCGCCGATGTCAGCGCGGTCCTTCTACTTTCTCCCACACGAGAACGAAGTGACCTCCCCTGTGACTTGTCGGGTCTATGCCGCTCGCCGTGATGACCAAGGTGTTCTCTTTCAGCTCAAAGAATCGAACCTGATCGGTACCGTTCCAGACCTGGTTCCAGGAGATGTCAACGTGGTGTATCACCTTTCCGACTTCGACCGTGTAGGTTCCCGCGTACGCAAACATCGTCTCGTAGAGCACCCCCCGTTCTTCTTCCGTTGGAGCGGCCCGCTGCGGCATTAAGCGTCCGCTTGCGGTTCCGATCGCATGCATCCGCCCGTCCGAGGAGTAGCTGAGGTAACCCGTTGGGTGCTCGCCGTACGGAGTCGACTTGTCGCCCGCGTCTGTTGTGACGACGTAGGACTTCAATTTCCAACTGCCCAGCAATGGGTTCCCGTCGGCAAGCCCGGTAGTGGGAGATACAGGTCTGCGCGCGTTCATGATGTCCTGGGTGGGATCCTCGTCGAGGAGCGCAGTTTGCCGGGCATATACCTGCCGCTCACCGGCAGGATTTCATGAGCTCGTCAGTGTTCATAACCCTGCCGACAGTGCGCGGCACGCTGTCTTGCTTATTCTGTCACGGGCGGTCAGCCCGACGACTTGTCGAACGAGCGAGCCACAACTAGCCTTGCATCACGCAAATTCCAGAGGAGCTTCCGTGATGTCCAGCATCGATAAATCCGGTACCTTCAGCCTCGGCAACCGCATCGTGAAGCGCCTTGGCTATGGTGCGATGCAACTTGCGGGGCGCGGTGTGTTCGGCCCGCCCAACGATCGTGGTGCGGCGCTGGCCGTACTGCGCGAGGCCGTTGCCAGCGGCGTGAACCACATCGACACCGCCGACTTCTATGGTCCGCACGTCACCAACCAGATCATCCGCGAGGCGCTGGCGCCCTACCGCGACGATCTGCTCATCGTCACCAAGGTCGGCGCGCGGCGCGGCGAGGATGCATCTTGGATCCCGGCCTTCTCGGGCAAGGAACTGACTCAGGCCGTTCACGACAATCTGCGCAATCTGGGCCTGGAGGTGCTCGACGTCGTCAACCTGCGCAGCATGTTCGACGCGCATCACCCCGCCGAAGGGTCACTCGAGGCGCCGCTCACCGTGCTGGCCGACCTGCAGCGCAAGGGCTTGGTGCGTCATGTCGGGCTGAGCAACGTGACAGCCGCTCAGATCGCGGAAGGACGCCGGATCTGCGAGATCGTCTGCGTGCAGAATCTCTACAACCTGGCTCATCGCGCCGACGACACCCTGATCGACGACTTGGCCCGGCAGGGCGTCGCGTACGTGCCGTTCTTCCCGCTCGGCGGGTTCACGCCGTTGCAGTCATCCACACTGTCGGACGTCGCGGGGCGGCTCGGGGCCACGCCGATGCAGGTCGCGCTCGCCTGGTTGCTTCGCCGCGCCCCCAATATCCTTCTGATCCCCGGAACCGCCTCGGTGACGCACCTCCGCGAGAACCTGGCGGCGGGTCAGTTGACACTGTCGCCGCAAACCGTGGCGGAGTTGGACCGGATTGCTGCATGAACTCAACCGCCGCGGAACCTGCGATCCATGAAGGAGGAAGGTGAATGCCAAGCAACGCCGCGAACCAATCCATCGTACGCAAGCCGCTGCTGACGGCGGACCTGAAGCCGAGCCGGACGGTGCGCCGGGTCGAAGTCAAGCGGATCGATTTTGCGCCCGGTCAACGGACCGGGCGGCACCTGCATCCATGCCCCGTGGTCGGCTATATCGCGAACGGGGCTGTGCATTTTCAGATCGAGGGTGAACCGGCCCAGACGCTGCGTGAAGGCGATGCCTTTTACGAGCCGGCGGACGTGACGATCCTGCATTTCGACAACCCGTCCGAGCGCGAACCCCTCACGTTTATTGCGTATTACCTCCTTGGCTCCGGCGAGGATGAGCTCATTCGCATGCTGGAGTAAGCACTACCGGGCGACATCCCTGGCGAGCACGCCCTTCAGTGTATCGGCGCTTGTTGCAGTGGTGACGCGTGGCGAATCGAGAGATTGCAGGCGTAACGGCGGGCGACATCAATTGCTAAGACGCCCCGCCTACTTTGCCCCCCGGGACGGACTCTTCATGACGGAAGGGCCGTGATGGATTCAACACCTCGGGAGCTCGGCAATGTTCTCTTTGCGTCGTTGCGGAATTGCAGGGGCTGCAGTCGCCCTGTCAGGTGCATGGTGCACGGCCGCTTCAGCCGCACCGGCTCAATCCCAGACCAGCCCGGCAGGCGCCAGCGTCGCCTGTCCGGCAAGTGACACCGGCCTCGCATTGCCGAGCGGTTTCTGCGCAACCATCTTTGCGGACGGCATCGGCCACGCCCGCCACCTGGTCGTCGCTCCGGATGGAGTCGTGTACGTCAACACCTGGTCCGGCCGCTACTACGGCAACGACACGCCGCACGCGGGCGGATTCCTGGTCGCCTTGCAGGACACGACCGGTGCCGGCAAGGCCGACCGGGTCGAGCGTTTCGGGGAGACCGCGCAGAGCGGCGGCCGGGGCGGCACGGGTATCGCTCTGTACAAGGATGGGCTGTTCGCCGAGATCAACGATCGGATCGTGCGGTATGCGCTGACCCCAGGCTCGATCGTCCCGCAGGGCCCCGCGGTGTCGATCGTGAAGGGATTGCCCCTGAGCGGCGATCACCCGATGCATCCATTCGCGATCGACCGCGACGGCTCCCTGTACATCGACGTCGCCAGTGCGACCAACGCCTGCCAGGCGCAGAACCGCACGCCGGATTCGGCGGGCATCGAGCCGTGCACGGAGCTCGAGACACGCGGCGGCATCTGGCGCTATGACGCGAATCGGACCCATCAAGCGTTCTCCCCGGCCGAACGCTTTGCAACCGGCATCCGCAATGCGGAGGGCTTCGCCATCGAGACCGGTGGAGAAATCCTCGTCACCCAGCACGGACGCGACCAGCTGTATACGAATTGGCCCGATCGGTACCAACCCGCGCAGGAGGCCACGCAACCGGCCGAGGAACTGCTGCGTCTGAAGCAGGGCGGCGACTACGGCTGGCCGGAATGCTATTACGATGCCGTGCAGGCGAAACTGGTGCTTGCGCCCGAGTACGGCGGCAACGGAGGAAGGAGCATCGGGGCGTGCGCGGCCAAGAGCGCTCCGATCGCGGCGTTTCCGGCGCATTGGGCGCCGAACGCGATGGCGCTGTACGACAAGGATCAGTTCCCGACGCGTTACCGCAACGGCGTGTTCATCGCCTTCCACGGCTCGTGGAATCGAGCCCCCTACCCCCAGGGCGGCTACAACGTCGTGTTTCAAGCGCTGGCGGCCGATCGCGCAGCGGGCCAGTGCGAGATATTCGCGGACGGCTTCGCCGGAGCGGTGAAGTCGCCGGACCAGGCGCAGCACCGCCCGTCCGGCCTGGCCATCGGGCCCGACGGGTCACTGTACGTTTCCGACGACGTGCGCGGACGCATCTACCGGATCGTCTACCGTGGCGAGCCGGCGGGCGACAGCCACGCCGCGAAAGTCACCTACTGTCCAGGCCCGTCGGCACCGGCGGGTCAGATCGTCGCCGCCGACGCGAAACCTCCTGAAGGAACGCATCCGGATGCCGGCGCCGAGGCCGCAGTCGCTGCTCTTCCGGTTCCCGAAGGCGCAACCAAAGAGATGGTTGCGCTCGGCTATCGCATCTACCATGGCCAGGTTGGCGGCGCGACTTGCACGGGTTGCCACGGCGCGCGCGGCACGGGTACGACGCTGGGTCCCGACCTCACCGACACCGAATGGCTGTGGAGCGACGGCAGCTACCCCGCGATCGCCCGGACGATCGCCAACGGCGTGCCGCAACCGAAGCAGTATCGTTCCGCGATGCCTCCCATGGGCGGGGCCCGCCTCAGCCCGGCCCAGGTGTCGGCGGTGGCGGCGTACGTGTGGAGTTTGAGCCACCTCGCTCCGGCCGCGTCGAGTCCACACGCGTCGAATTGAAACCTGAACCGACGATTACTTGCTCTTGGAGCCGGCGGGGATCTTGGAGCCGCCGCCGGCCGCGGAGCCTCGCCTGGGTCGGCGGACGGCTCTGACCTTCCCGCTGCTTCCGCCTCCGCAAAAGAACCGATCGCGGCCATCAGACTCGAGACCCGATACGCCCGCTCCAGGCGGCATTTCGAGACTTTCGAGGACCTCTCCCGTTCGAGGATCGACCCGCCTCACATCGCTCTGGTCACCTTCCCAGGTGCCATGCCAGAGCTCGCCGTCAACCCAGGTGACTCCGGTGACGACGCGGTTGGACTCGATGGTGCGAAGAATCGCCCCGGTCTGGGGATCGATTTGATGGATCTTGCGGCCGCGATGCTGCCCCACCCAGAGCGTCCCTTCGGCCCATGCGAGCCCGGAGTCACCGCCGCCGCCGGGCGCCGGGATGGTGGCGAGCACACGGCCGGTCTTCGGATCGATCTTGTGGATGCGGTCCTCGGCGATCTGAAACAGGTGCTGACCGTCGAAGGCCGTTCCTGCGTGCGCGGCGACATCAATCGAGCGCAGCACCTTCCCACTGGACGGATCGAAGGCGTTCAGCTTGTCTCCGCTGGCAAACCAGACGTGCTGACCGTCAAACGTAACCCCATTCACCCGGTCGACACCCGGGAAGGGCCCATATTCTTGCAGGATTTCGGCTGCAGATCGCTTCATGGTTCCATCCTAGTCGCTCGGCAGCGGACCGGGGAGTAACAAGGCTGTCGTGAATCCCGGCACGGGCGGGGTCATCCAACGACGCGCTCGCCCGCGACCATACCACTGCACTTTGCTTGCTGCCGCAAGCGAGTCGAGTGCCCGCTGCACGGTCCGCTGGCTGGCACCCAGCGCAAGCGCCAGCGCGGAGCTCGACCACGATTCGCCGTCGGTCAGGAAGGCGAGCACCGCCGCATGCTCGTCCTCGAGGGGCCGCGCCAGCACGACGACCTCGCGCCCGCGGTGCGGCACCAGCGCGAACCCTCGCTCGGTCGCGCTCACGCCGCCCAGGGTCCGAAGCGCCACTCGAAGCCGCCCGACTTCGACGCGCAACCGCGCGCGATAGGATTCATCGGCGTGCTTTGCCCGGAACGCCCGCGCGACCAGCGTGCCCCTGGGCACGTCTGCGGGCCACGCCTCGCCCAGCGCGCGTGCGAGCGTGAACAACACCGGACGCCTTGCGAGCGAGACCACGGTGCGTGCGTCACGCACGACATAACGGCAGGCGTCAACAACGAGCGCCTTCGATGCCAGCAGCGCTTCAACCTCCTCGAGCAGCAGGGGTCGCTCCTCGCCACGCGCAATCAGGCGCGCCGCGGGCGTGTTCAGGACGAGGGATGCGTTTTCAACCTCCGCCGTCAGCGCCGGGATATCCGCGTCTCGCGCGGCGCGCCCGGCGCGAGCGAGCGCCGCTCGCGCCGTCTTTGTCCGAAGGCGTCGTATCGCGATCCCGGCAACGACCAGCTCGTGGGCGGCCTGCAACGCGGGCGGGAAGGGCGCGGGGTCGAGCTCGGCGAGCGCGCGCTCGGCCTCGTCGAGGCGGCCGATCAGCAGCAGGCGTCGGACCTGCAGATACCGAGCATGCGCGGCATTCACCCGGTCGCCGTGCTCTTCGAGCGTCGCGCGCGCTGCGTCGAGGGCTTTCTCAGGCCAGCCCAGGTCCCGCGAGGCGAGCGCGACCTCGGCCTCGGCGACGACGCACCTCGCGCGGGACACGGCCTCTTTCGGACCGAAGGCGCGCGCAGCAGTCCGCAGCAGAGCCTTCGCTCGGACCAGATCGCCGAGCTGCGCCATCGCGATGCCTCGAAGCGCGAGAGCCGGCGGGTCGTCGCGCAAGGCGACCCGCTTCAATGCGCCCAGGGGATCGCCCGCCGCGAGTGCACGCGCCGCGGCGGTGATCAGCGAGTCCATCGGAATGCCGGCACACTTGCAACTCTCATCGTTTCGATTTCCGGCGCTAAGTCTATCTCGTGACCGACGACCGCCGGGTCGTCTCCAGACACCCAGTCCAGCGTGGGCCCAACCGTACGCAGTACCGAAGACAGTGGACGCAGTACGCTTCCGCCTACCATCACTTCAAGGACCTCCATGACCTTCAACCCCATGGCCATTTTTCAACGGGATGACCGATACGAGGGGGTCCGCCGGATCCACATTTATTTCTTGCGACTGGTCTTTATCTTGATGTTCTTCGTGCTGGGCAAGGACACCTGGACGCGCATCCTGACCCATTCCGGACCGTGGGAACCGGTCAATGCCGTGGCGTGGTGCGTCTGGACCGCCTTCGCGACTCTGGCGGGCCTGGGAATCGTTCGCCCGTTGAAGATGCTGCCGATCCTGCTGCTGGAGATTTTCTACAAAGTGCTGTGGCTCATCGTTGTGGCTTACCCGCTCTGGTCCAGCGGCACGTTGGCGGGTTCGCCGGCGCAGGGCATCACCGAGGCCTTCGTCTGGGTGCTATTGCCCATCGTTGCGGTGCCGTGGGGGTATGTGTTTGTGAACTACGTTTACAGACCCAACACGTAGAACGTGCCTGCGTTTCAATGGGTCTTCCGCGACACGCGGGCGATCAGGTCGTCGATCCTTGACAGAAACAGGTTGAGTAGCGCGGACGCGTTGGCTCTGTGGTAGCCGACCACCAGGTCGATGGTCGGCGCCTCCCCTTTGATGGGCCGACTGACAACGGACCAGGGAAGAAAGTTTTTCAGGTAGACCGGCAGCAGGGCGACTCCACGCGTTGAGGCCACCAGCGATATCGCCATCGCGATGTTGTCAGCCTCGTGAGCCGGGGTGATGTCAACGCCGGATCGCTTCAGGTACTCATCGATGACGACGCGCAGTACGGGCGCAGTCTTGGACGCGCTGATGAACGTCTCGCCCGCGATGTCGTGCGGATCGATGGCGTCACGCGCCGTCAGCCGGTGGTCACTTGGCAACACCACGATCAGCGGCTCCTTGAGCACCCGCCTGAAAACCAGATCGGGCGAGCCCGGTTCCGGTCGGAGAAACGCGACGTCCAGCTTGCCCCTCGTCAGAGCATCCGCGAGGTCGGGGGAGTACTGGCTGGACACCGTCACTTCGATGTTGGGCAACTCGTCTTTCAGGATGCGCAGGGCTTCCGGGAGCCAGTCCATTTCCTGTCCGGTCAGGAAGCCCAGGGCGAAAGACGGCTTGGCGGGCCGGGCTGCCCGCCGCGCCGCTTCGCCAGCGGCTTCTACCTGAGCCAGCGCCAGTCGCGCGTGGTCGAGAAAGGCCCGCCCTGCGGCCGTCAGCTCGACGCCGCGGGCGCTGCGGGTCATCAGTTGCGCGCCGACCTGGTACTCCAGGTCTCGAATCTGCCGGCTCAAGGACGGCTGCGCCGTGTGCAGCCTTTTTTCCGCCGCGACGGTCAGGCTGCCCGTCTCAGCGACCGCCACGAAGTATCGAAGATGCCGCAGCTCCATGCGCCCTTTCCATACCTGAAAGGCATGGGCGCAAGCTTACAAAGTCTTGGTGATCCGGGCAAGAAGCGCCTAGATTCCGCCACATACGGAAACATCCACCGTGCGGAGCCGATCATGACCAACCTCTCAGGCAAGACCGCCCTCGTTACGGGGGCGTCCCGCGGCATCGGCCGCGCCAGTGCGCTGGCCATGGCCGCGGCCGGGGCCCAGGTTCTGGTTCACTACGGGAGCGGCGCGGCCGAAGCCGAGGCGGTCGTCGCCGACATCCGCAAGGCCGGCGGCCGGGCCGATGTGGTCGCGGCCGACCTGGCCGCCCCGGACGGCGCGCACCAGCTCGCCAAGCAGGTCCGCCGGATCGTGGGCGATCGGCTGGATATCCTGGTCGCGAATGCCGGGGTGTCCAAGGCTGCAACGATCGAGGACACGTCGGTCGAAGACTTCGACCGCCTGTTCGCCATCAATGTCCGGGCGCCTTTTTTTCTGGTCCAGCAGTTGCTGCCGATCCTGGGCAAGGGCAGCAGCGTCGTGCTGGTCTCTTCGCTGGCCGCGCACGCCACCGTCGGGACGCTGGCGGCCTACGCGGCTACGAAGGGCGCGGTCGACACGCTGGTGAAACACTTCGCTTCCGCACTGGGCGAGCGCGGCGTACGCGTCAATGCGGTCGCGCCCGGCGTGGTCGAAACCGACATGTCCAACTTCGCCAGGACCGATTCGGGTCGCAACGTCACGCTGGCCATGCAGGCGCTCAAACGCGTTGCGCAACCCGACGATATCGCTCCGGTGGTCGCCTTCCTCGCCTCCGACCAGGCTCGCTGGATCACGGGCGACACGGTTCGGGTGGACGGCGGCTCGAAGCTCTGAGCCGCCGAGGCAAAACGCCGCAAGGAGGTCGGGGAAATTTGGTAGATCAGCACGCGGTGCGTCAGTGCGAGACGCTGACGACGGCGCCGGTGCTTTCGTCCAGAATCAGGCGCGGCGCGCGCGGGTCATCGGAGAAATCGAACAGGCCGTCCAGCGGGCCCGACACGGCGTCGGCCGAGCCATTGCCGATGCGTGGCAGATCCCAGTTGTCCTCGATGAAGCGAATGATCGAGGATTGACTCGTCACCCTGTGATCGATGTAGTTGGACCTGGCCCACGGCGAGATCACCAGCAGCGGCAGACGGGGACCGAAGCCGCAGCGCCCGTTTTGCGCGCCGCCTGCCGGGTCGTTGGCCTTGGGGCTGCCGCAATTACCGGCGCCCAGCAACTGATCATCGGCCACGTTCGACTGGAATACGATCGGTCCCATCACGTGGTCGTACCAGCCGTCGGAGTCGTCGTATGCGATCACGACGGCGGTATCGTGCCAGTAGGATGAGGCCTCCAACGCGTTGATCGTGTGCACCAGGAAGGTCTGCTCGTCGAGCGGATCGGAGTAACCCGCGTGTCCGTCCTGGTAGGCGGCCGCCTTGACGATGCTCACGGCCGGCAGATTGTGCCCGGCGATCGCCGTGAACAGCCGGCTCAAGTCGTACTGGTGGTTGGCCTGATCGGTGTGCCCGACCATCGCGTCGGAACTGGGCGGCAGGTGGCCAGGGTTCGCCGTGCTGTGCCAGTACTGGAAAAACGCATGGTGCGGGATGTAATCGAACCCCGCGCTGGTGCCCGATACGTTGTTGTGGGTCTGCGCGCAGTTGTCGAAGCCGCCCATGAACGCACCCCAGGTCACGTGGGCCGAACTCAACAGGTCGCCGATATTGATACCGGACATCGTGATCTGCGTGCGCTTGGGATTGGAGCACACGTCCCCGTCGGGATCGGGATCGCCGATGACCGCGCCGGAGGTCGCGGCGCCGGCGATGTTGCCGGCCGGTGACAATCCATTGGTCACCGTGCCCTCGAACGTGGTGCCCGCCAGAAGGTTCAACAGTCCCGGCGTTGACGGCCCGAAGCTGGTCCCGAACGAGTTATCGCTCATCGCGTAGTTTTGCGCGTAATTCCACAAGGCAGTTACGGTATTGCCATCGTAATAGCCCAGCGTGCTGTTTGCTCCGAGGTGGGCATCGTGACAACTGTGCTGCAGGAAGCGGTCCATCAGGCCGCCGTCGAACGCGAATTGCTCGTCGCCGTAGCCGTGGTCCTGGTCGCAGGTCACCGGGACCGAGCGGTCGATCCGGAACGGGTCGGCGCCGTTCGGGTTATTGGTCAGCAGCCCCGCGCTGGTCAGCGTGTTGGCGCCCTGCGTGCCATGGCGCGGCGCGCCGAAATAGGCGGAACCGTCGAGATTGGGCTTCGCGCTCGGATACGTTCCAAAGTAGTGATCGAAGGAGACGTTCTCCTGGAAGATCACGACCAGATGTTTGATCGGAGTGCTGGTTTCGGCATGCGCAGGCGCAAACGCGCAGGCGGCAGCAAGCGCCGCGGCGGCACCTCGCCAGGTGGCCGCGCCGTACGTCGTCTTGTTTTGCATCACGATGGGTCTCCTCGATTGATCGAGCGCGGTCGCAATCTAGGTCGACTGCGTGACCCCGTGATTACGAAGGGAATCGAGAAGGCTTAGCGAGAGACGGGGTATGGCCCGTCCTTGAACTCGACCGCGTGATATCCCTTGGAGCCCACGTCGCGTGCCAGCGGACCGCGGAAGTCTCGCCCGGCGCGCAGGCAGTTGAGAACATGGCGGAAATCGTATTTCGGCCGCCATTTGAGCGCTGCCACGGCACGATGATTGACATAGACGCGGTCGATCGCAGGGAAAAGCCTCCAGCCACGGCTCGCATAGAGTTGCGCGCAGTCGGGAAACAGGCGATGCACGACGCTGGCCGCATCGTGTCGCAGCGCCATCAGATCCTCACGGCCGAACGGCGTCGTCGCCGAGACGATGAAGCGTCCGAAGCCGATGGACGGTGCGCGTTCGACCGCCAGAAAGTGGGCCGTGACGACGTCTTCCAGGTCCACCCGGCGATGCAGAAATTCATTGGCCTGGACGTTTTCGATTTCGTACCCGGCGCGAACGCCAGCGTCGTCATCGGCTTCTGGAAAGAAGCGCGAGGTCCTCAGAACGATCACCGGCAGTCGATGGCGCCGGAAAAACAGCTCGCACAGACTCTCGGCCCGAAGCTTCGTCTCGCCGTAGATGTTCCTTGCGATGGGCAGCACATCCTCGGTCATCCACACAGCCGGCTCGTCGGGCGCCGGGGTCAGCGCCGATCCGAACGTGCTCGTTGTGCTGGTGAACACGAAGGAGGACAGGCCCGCCGACACCCCCTCTTCCAGCAGGACCCGGGTCGCGGTGATGTTGGTGTCGATGAAATCCTGGTCGCTGTGGGTCGCGACGTGGGGCTTGTGCAATGCTGCCGAGTGAATCACGGTGCGCACGCCCGCGAGGCACCGCCGCACCAGGTCGCGATCGCCCATCGATCCAACGCAATCGGTGAAGTTGGACGGCTGAATGTCCAGGCCGATTGCCGGCCTGCCCTGGCCCCGCAAAGTCCGCATCAGCGCCTCGCCCAGATGTCCGGCGCTGCCGGTGACGAGGATGGTCAGGGCGTCGCGCTCCCGTGAAGACTCACTTGCCGCCCACGCCCACGTCGACGAACGGCAGCGGCGTGTGCGAACCCAGGTAGACGGGCATCGTGCCGTTCCACTTGCGGATCGCCTCCAGCCGCAGGTAGCTCTCGCCGCCCTGCGCGTTGATGGTGCGCGCCTGAAGTTCGATTGCCTGAGCCTCGCCCTTGGCCTTGATGACCTGGGCGTCGGCGGTACCCTGGGAGGAGATGCGCGCCTGGTCGGCGGCGAAGGTCGCCGCCTTCAGCTGGTTCTGCGCCGTAACCACAGCCGCGGTGCTCTCGACAATCACGCGCGGGATCGAAACGTTGGTGAAAACGATCTGCCCGACCGACAGATCCTTGTCCAGGCCCTCCCGCTTGATCTTGCCCTGCACGTCCTCCTGGATCAGACCCACGATTTCGCTGCGCTTATCGTTGACCTGCAGGGCCGGGTACTTCGCGATCGCGTCGGCCACCGCGCTTCGGACGAATTGCTCGACGAAGGCGCGCATGGGGAAAATCTCTCCGCCGACCTCCGCGTGGTACGTCGCGCTGTACTTCGTATAGAGCGCCGGAATCGAGGCCGGGTTTACCTTGTACGTGAACTGGATGTCCACGTCTTCCATCGGCAGCTTGTCGGCCGTCACCGGGTGCAGCCCGGTCACCGGCACCAGCACTTCGCGCGCGCTGAAAATGAGCACCGTGCCGACAATGGACTGATGGAACCCGGTCCCAAGCGGCTCTTGCTCGACCGTGCCGTTGAACTCCTTGCGCAGGCCGACCTCGCCCGTCTCGACCTTGGTGCAGCCGCGCAGGCCGACGCTAGCCACCAGCAAAAATCCGACAGCCAGCGCAACAGTGACCGCCCACTGCGGGATGATCCGCCTGGGCGGCGTGAAGTTCGGGCGTACGCTCATGGTCTTTCCCCCCTCAGTTGAGAAATTGAATGACAAATGCCAAACCCGCGGTCAGCACCAGCGAGATCGCGCCCGCGATGAACGGGATCCTCGCGTGGGTCAGCCAGCGCCGGCGCGGCTTCGCGCTGGCCATCATCCAGACGTAGAGCCCCGCCCACACCAGCGCGGCGAACAGGAAAAAGAACAGCGCCATGCGCGGCGCGAAGAACTCCCGAATCATTTGATCCTCCCCTTCGTTCCCGGCTCATTTTCCCACCCCCGGAGGCTGAGGGTTCGGCGATGCGCGCACGGTTGCCGCCGTTCGCACCTGGTTCTGACCGGTGCGTTCTGACGGCCGTGTCGGATCGGCGCTGGCTGCTAGTGGGCGACGGGCGTCATCACCCGTTGCACCGTCAATTCGGCGATCTGATGCCCAAGCACAGTTCCGTGCTCGTCGGCGGTGCGGGTGTGAATACCGGCCCACACGCGAGCATCTTCGACTTCCCGCGCGGCCTGGGCGAATCCCTTGAAGGTGCGCGTCAAGCCGAGACTTCCACCAAATGTGGCGCTGAACTCAACCCCGTCGTTGCCCAGCAGCAGGGTCAAGGTCCTGGCCGCCGCTCCGGAGGTGACGCAATGGCCCGATACATAATCCGGATGCGCCGGCGTGATCAGCAACGGTTCCCACTTCGGGTCCGGATTCACAGCGGCCTCGCGGATGGCCGTGATCGGACGCCACAGCGGATGCTGCTTCTTGATCGCCCAGGCCGCGACCGTGGCGTCCATCAGAGACATGTTCAACATGGCGAAGACGCGCGCGTTCTGGATCACGGTGGAACCCCGGCCTGCGACGGCCGCCCGCGCCGCGGCGTTCCACAATTCGCTGCCTTTTATCAGCGAAAAAATCGCTGCCGCCGTCTGATCGGCCGAGCGCTCCTTCGAATCACGCCCGCCGATGCGGCGGACTTCGGCGATATCCATGGCGTACTGTGGGCTGTCGAGCGGTAACGGCCCAGGTGCCTCCAATTCTGTGGGCGACGTGAGCACGAAGGGCTTGACCTCACCCCAGACGACCGTGGCGAAAGGCTGATACGCGGGCGGCGTCGGTCGCCACTGACCCGCGCCGCTGCCAGGCGTGTAGCTCACCTTGCGGTCCGCCCCATCGTTCGCGCGCGCGGCAATGTATTTCTGCGCGACTTGCCGGCCAGTTGCAACTCCATGGTCCTTGGCCGGGCCGTCGGGCAGCTTGTCAAGCGACGTCTTCAGCGCCGCATCGAGGGTGGCTGCCTGGTTCGGGTAGAGCCAGACCAGCACCTCATGGGCGGCGCCGGCGGCGGCAGCCTCCTCGGAACTGTCCGCGGGGGCCGGGAGCTGGATCAGATACGGTTTGTGGGTCCGGGTAATCGCGTTGACCGCGTCGAAGACCGCAGCGTGCGTAATCGCCAGCGCGCGGTTCGTTCCCTGCGGGGAGACGGCCTCTGAAGCGCTCAGCGCGGTCAGATTCCAGTCGGTCACCACGTCGGCCCGGACCGTGTCCGGCGCTGCCGCGAGCAGCAGCACCCGGCAGGTGGCCACAGCGAATCGAATCAGGTTAGAACGCATGCGAATTTGGGCAGCCCATAATCTCCAAGACGTGGTCGATCTGGGTTGCCCGACATCCGCCAGTGTGGCCCCAGTTTATTCCCGGCAATTCGCCGTCGGTTCAATATTCGCCAGCAGGGGCGCCAAACCGGCCGTACCGATGTCGATTCGGCGCGCGGCCAATCGTCCAGTGACTGGGTATCGCGTTAGGAGAAGCCAATGCAGAAGATCACGCCTTTTCTCTGGTATTCCACCCAGGCCGAAGAGGCCGCCGCGTTCTACGTTTCCGTTTTCCCGGACTCACGGGTCACCCGTGTGACGGCGCTGCCGAGCGAGTCGCCCAGTGGCCCGCCCGGATCGGTAAAGATCGTCGAGTTCGTTCTGTTCGGGCAGCCGTTCACCGCGATGAGCGCCGGGCCGCTCGACCCGTTCAACCATGCCGTGTCGTTCGTCGTGAACTGCGACAACCAGGCCGAACTGGACCGCTACTGGAACGCGCTGCTCCAGGGCGGCTCGACCGAGCAGTGCGGCTGGCTGAAGGATCGGTTCGGCCTGTCGTGGCAGATCGTGCCGACCGTTCTCAGTCAGATGATGGCCGACCCGGATCGAGTCAAGGCCAAGCGCGCGTCGGACGCGATGATGAAGATGGTCAAGATCGACATCGCGGCGTTGCAGGCGGCCTTCTCAGGAAAACGATAAAGCTGGCTTTCATCACTAAGGGCGATCGGGCCTTCCGGTCGCACTGATCGCCTGGTGGATCAGCGTGCCGATGCCCGCCCCGATCAACTCGGCCACCACGAAGCCCGGCACGCTGGACGGAGCGATGCCGGCAAAGCTGTCGCTGAACATGCGCCCGAAGGCCGCAGCCGGGTTGGCGAACGAGGTCGAGGCGGTGAACCAGTACGCTGCGCCGATGTAGCATGCCACCATCGCCGCCACCCGGCTCGCGGGCGCACGCAGGATGACCAGCAGCAGGCCGGCCGTGGCCACGGCTTCGGCAATCCATTGCCCGGTGCCGCTTCGAACCTTGCCTGAAAACTGCAGGATGGTCAGGTCGAACATCGCGTGCGCCAGCCACGCTCCGAGCATGGCCCCGCCCAGTTGCGCCACCACGTACGGCGCCAGCAGCGAGCGCGGCATCGCGCCTCGAACAGCCAGCACCAGCGACACAGCCGGATTGAAGTGCGCGCCGCTCACGGGACCGAATACTTCGATCAGGATGTAGAGGCCGCCGACCGTCGCGAGCGTATTGGCCAGCAGCGCGACGGCCGCGTTGCCCCCCGACAGGCGCTCGGCCATGATGCCGGAGCCGATGACCACGGTCAGCAGCAGCGCGCACCCGAGGGCCTCGGCGAGTAGTTTGCTTCGAGCCGAACCGCGACCCCAGAGCATGGGGGCCTTGGCAGTCATCGCTCAGCGGGTTCCGATGCCCTTGACCTCCCGCCGGATGGCGACGTGGTCCAATCGGTCGAGCGGCAGCGCCAGCATCAGCTCGATGCGCTTGCGCAGGGCCAGCGCGGTGTCGAGGAATACCTTCGCCTTGCGATCTTCCGGTCCGTCGAAGGCGGCCGGGTCGGGCACGCCCCAGTGGGCGGTTATCGGATGGCCGGGCCAGACGGGGCAAGCCTCGCCCGCGGCCTGGTCGCAAACCGTGATGACGAAGTCGAGTTGCGGCGCATCGGGTCTGGCGAATTCGTCCCAGTCCTTGCTGCGCAGGCCATCGGTCGTCAGGTGCAGTTCCTTCAGGGTGACCAGCGTGGAGGGATTCACGACGCCGGCCGGGTGGCTGCCCGCCGAGTAGGCCTTGAAGCGACCCTGTCCCATCCAGTTCAGCAGCGCCTCGGCCATGATGGACCGCGCCGAGTTGCCGGTGCAGATGAACAGCACGTTATGGCTGCTGCTCGACACGATCGTCGCTCAGCAACAGGACGGCGCGGTTTTGACCGCGATGCTCACCGGTTGGCCCCGCGGCACGGGCGCCGCGCAGCAGGCCGAATCCTCGCCGGCCGCGCCGGGCCTTTCACTGAACACCGCAATGTTGCTCAGCGTGTGGTAATGCTCCCAGGCAATGCCCTGTGGATCGGTGACCCAGTACTTGTCGCTGCGCGCGTAGCAGCAGGTGGTCTCGCCGTCGGCGAGCAGCGCCAGGTCGGCGGCCCGTGCCCTCGCCTTCAATTCGGCCAGCTCTTCCTCGCTGTCCGCCTGGATGCCAAGATGGTCGATGCCGGGCTTGCTGCCGCGGGTGGAAATCGCGAAGTTGATGCGCGGCTCCTCCAGCATCCACTTGGCGTAGTCGCTTTCGACACGGCTGGGCTCAGCGGCAAACAGCTTCGTATAAAAGGCGATGCTGGCCCGCAGGTCTTCGACTTGCGCGTGTACGTGGAAGCGTTTCATCGGCTGGTCACCTCGTAAAGTTCAGCACTTGCAGTCCGCGGTGGCGACCGGATCGATACACTCGGCGCCCTGGCAGCAGTTCTCGGTCAGGTAGCCCAGCAGAGCGTTCATCCGGCCGTACGCGGCCCGGTAGATCAGATGGCGGCTGGCGCGCTCCTGCGTCACCAGAGCGGCGTTGACCAGCTCCTTCAGGTGGAACGACAGCGTGGCGGCGGGTATTCCGAGCACGCCGGACATCGTTCCCGGCGTCAGGCCGTCCTGGCCCGCCACCACCAGCGCGCGAAACACCCGCAGGCGCAACGGCTGGCCAAGGGCCCCCAGAGCTCGAATGACGTCTGTCTCATCCATGATTCCAATATAGTCGAAATGATAACCGAGCGCAAGCGCCCTGCTGAAACGGGTCAGCGCCTGCGCCGCGGCGGCGCGCCGGCTTCCCGGCCATCGATGTGGCGGAACGTGATGCGCCCTTTGCTCATGTCGTAGGGCGACAGCTCCAGCGAGACCTTGTCGCCCGCCAGGATGCGGATGTGGTGCTTGCGCATTTTGCCGGCCGAATACGCCACCAGCTTGTGTCCGTTGTCCAACGTGACGCGGAATCGTGAATCGGGCAGCACTTCGCTGACGATTCCGTTCATTTCCAGATGATCTTCCTTCGCCATGGCGAAACCTCCCGGATAAACCAGAAAACTGCAAAGCCGGCGGCTGCCGGGGTGCGAGAAAGGACCGGAAACGGGCCGTCACCCGTCTCCGGGAGCGCGGCACCTGGGCCGCGCACTTCCGATCGAGTCGTCGTCAGACGATCTGGATCTCGGCCGCCTGCGGACCTTTTGCGCCCTGCTTGACCACAAACTGCACGCGCTGGCCTTCGCTCAACGACTTGAAGCCGCCGGCTTGGATCTCGGAGAAGTGCACGAACAGGTCCTTGCCGCCATCCTCCGGCGTGATGAATCCGAAGCCTTTAGCGTCGTTGAACCACTTGACGGTGCCACTTGCCATTTTCTCGTTCCTTGAAAAAGTGAGAAGAAATCATTCGCCGTGAGAACGCCCCGCGGCGAGCTAACGATCAAGAAACGTGAACCTGGGGGAAACCTGAGATGCTGCGCCGCGTTGGATTGCGGGCGGGTCAGGAAAGGCCGAAGGAGTACGAAACTTCACGAAAGCCCCGACACGCTACGCGCTGGCGCCGGGCTTGTCGAGGCATATCTTTTTCGCGCCAGGGGCTTGAAGATCCGCCGATCCCGCATTCACGTCCTGCCAGCAGTCCCATTGGCCCGAAACTGCTTGGGGCCGTTTGCGGGGTCCATACTCCCAGTGATGCAACAGGTTCTGACGCAAATCGATATCCAGGCCCCGGCGTCGCTGGTTTGGGCCATTCTGGCCGACTTTGGTACCTACCGACGCTGGAATCCCCTGATTCGGGGCGTTCTGGGTCGGTCCACGACCGGGGCGGAGATCGAGGTCCGGCTCCGATCACCCGTAGGCAACGACTTGAGCATCCGCTCGACGGTCGTGCGGTCTCGCGAACCTCGCGAGTTGCGCTGGCTGGAGCGCTGGTCGGTGCCAGGCCTGTTCAGGTCGGAGCGTCGATTCCGGATCGAATCGTTGCCCGAAGGCGGTGTTCGATTCCACCACAGCGAGCAAGTGCAGGGAATCATGGTTCCACTGCTCAGCCAGCGCCGTCGACTCCGGGGCAGATCGGGTTTCGATGCGATGAATTCCGCCTTGAAGCAGCGCGCGGAGCGCGCTTTGGCGACCAGCCCTTGAGCGACCGGCGCAAGGCTTTACACGAAGGGCCAGCAGATGGCGCGCAATTCAGACAGTTCGAGCAAACCGACCTTTCATACGCCGATGCGTTTCGATTGGACCGACGAGAAGCTGCAGACGCTGAGCCAGGAACAGCTGCTCAACCTGCTGGAGAACCTCGATCACCAGCGGGCGATCGGGCGGATCTCGGAGAGCACCGCCGCCAGCATCGACCAGCGGATCGCCTCGCTGCTGACGGGCCGCAACAGCACCAAGCGACGCAAGCAGCTGGCCGAATCGGTGCCGGTCGACGCCGAGCGTCAAGGATCTGCCGTAAGGGGCTGATTTCGCGAATCGCGGCGGGCATCGGAACAGCCGCCATCGTCCCGCCGGCAGAGTCCCGATGATCGTACGTCGCCGAATCTGGCTGTACCGGTTGCCGGGTCAACAATATGCCCAGGTGGTGTCGTTCGACGATCAGGTAACAGCGACCACCGCGCGGGATTTCCTGCGGCGCACGGTCGGCAATCCCCTGGAGCTCTGGGCGCGCAACGTCGACGACGTGAAGCACGCCGCCTCGTAAGGCCTCGCTCGCGGCAGCGGGGAGCGGATTTCGGCGGTATCGTTGGCCGACCCGATCCGCTGACAGCGAGGAAAAAGGCGTGCTCGAGTTCTTCCATCCCGCGACCCGTGCCTGGTTCGCGTCGGCCTTTGCGGCGCCAACCGCCGCGCAGCTGGAAGCCTGGCCGGCGATAGCGGCCGGCCGGCACACGCTGGTCGCCGCGCCGACCGGTTCGGGCAAGACGCTGGCCGCATTCCTGGCCGCAATCGATGCGCTGGTGCGCGAGGGCATCGAGCACGGGCTCGCCGACCAGACCCACGTGGTCTACGTCTCGCCGCTGAAAGCGCTGTCGAACGACATCCAGCGCAATCTGGAGGCGCCCCTGGCCGGGGTCCGCGCCGAGCTGGAGCACCTCGGGCTGCCGGACGTCCAGATCCGCACCCAGGTGCGCACGGGCGACACCCCGAGCAGCGAGCGCGAGCAAATGCGCCGGCGCCCGCCCCACATCGTCGTGACCACTCCGGAATCGCTGTACATCCTGCTGACGAGCCGTTCCGGCCGCCGCATGCTCGCAACCACCCGCACCGTGATCGTCGACGAAATCCACGCGCTGGCGCCGAACAAGCGGGGTGCGCACCTGGCCCTGTCGCTGGAACGGCTCGAGGCGGTCGCGGGGCGCGAACTGGTCCGGATCGGCCTGTCGGCCACTCAAAAGCCGATCGAGCAGGTCGCGCGCTTTCTGGTCGGCGAGCGCATCGATGCCGCCGGCGCGCCGGCCTGCGCCATCGTCGACGCGGGCCACGTGCGAAAGCGCGACCTGGCGATCGAGCTGCCCGCTTCGCCCCTGGAAGCGGTGATGTCGGGCGAGGTCTGGCAGCAGATGTACGACCGCATCGCCGAGCTGGTGGGCGAGCACCGCACGACACTGATCTTCGTGAACACGCGCCGGCTGGCCGAGCGCGCGGCGCGTCACCTATCCGAACGCCTGGGCGACCGTTACGTGACCGCGCACCACGGCAGTCTCGCGCGCGAGCAGCGCCTCGATGCGGAGCAGCGTCTGAAGCGCGGCGAGTTGCGCGCGCTGGTCGCGACCGCATCGCTCGAGCTCGGAATCGACATCGGCGAGGTCGATCTGGTGTGCCAGCTCGGCTCGACGCGCTCGATCGCCACGCTGCTGCAGCGGGTCGGCCGCTCGGGGCACGCGGTCGGCGGCGTGCCCAAGGGGCGGCTGTTTCCGCTTTCGCGCGACGAATTGTGCGAGTGCGCTGCGCTGCTGGACGCGGTTCGGCGCGGCGAGCTCGACCGGCTGTCCCTGCCGCGCAAGCCGCTCGATGTGCTGGCCCAGCAGATCGTCGCCGAGGTCGCCTCGCAAGAGTGGAGCGAAGAGGCGCTGTTTGCCATGGTGCGGCGCGCGACGCCCTTCCGCGAGCTCACGCGCGAGGAGTTCGCGCAGGTCGTCCGAATGCTGTCGGACGGTTTTCATACCCGCCGCGGGCGCCGCAGCGCACATCTGCACCGCGATGCGGTCAACGGCATGATCCGCGGCCGCCGCGGCGCGGCACTGGCGGCGGTCACCTCGGGCGGAACGATTCCCGACACCGCCGATTACACGGTCCTGCTGGAGCCGCAGGCGCAGGTGATCGGCACCATCAACGAGGACTTCGCGGTCGAAAGCCTCGCCGGCGACGTGTTCCAGCTCGGCAACCACTCCTACCGGATCATGCGCATCGAGCGCGGCACGGTGCGCGTCGAGGATGCGCGCGGCCAGCCGCCCTCGATGCCGTTCTGGCTGGGCGAGGCACCCGGCCGCACGGCCGAGCTGTCGCAGGCGGTGTCGGACCTGCGCGAGACGGTCGCCGCGCAACTGACGGGCGGCGGGCGCGCGCAGGCCCTGGCCTGGCTGACCGGGACGGTTGGCCTGGCCACAGCGGCGGCGGAACAGGCCGTCGACTATCTGGCCGCCGCCCACGCGGCCCTGGGCGTGCTGCCGACGGTCGGCCGCATCGTGCTCGAGCGTTTTTTCGACGAATCGGGCGGCATGCAGCTGATCGTGCATTCGCCGCTCGGCAGCCGCATCAATCGCGCCTGGGGCCTGGCGCTGCGCAAGCGCTTCTGCCGCAAGTTCGACTTCGAGCTGCAGGCCGCCGCCACCGAGGATGCCATTGTCCTGTCCCTGGCCACTGCGCACAGCTTTGCGCTGGCGGACGTGGCGCGCTACCTGTCGGCCGGCACGGTGCGGTCGCTGCTGGTGCAGGCATTGCTCGACGCGCCCATGTTCGGCACGCGCTGGCGCTGGAACGCCTCGGTGGCGCTGGCGCTGCTGCGCTTCCAGGGCGGCCGCAAGGTCGCCCCGCAGCTGCAGCGGATGGCGGCCGAAGACCTGCTGGCCGCCATTTTTCCCGATCAGGTCGCCTGCGGCGAGAACATCGTCGGCGACCGCGAGATTCCGGATCATCCGCTGGTGCGGCAGACGATCGACGACTGCCTGCACGAAGCGATGGACATCGAGGGTCTGGAGCGCGTGCTCGACGCGATCGAGCGTGGCCGCATCGAGGTGGTGGCACGCGACCTGACGGAGCCCTCGCCGCTCGCCCTCGAAATCCTGGCTGCGCGGCCGTACGCCTATCTGGACGATGCGCCGCTGGAGGAACGGCGCACGCAGGCGGTGCTGGCGCGCCGCTGGATCGACGCCGAAACCGCAGCCGACCTGGGCAAGCTCGACCTCGATGCGATCCGGCGCGTGCGCGAAGAGGTGTGGCCGGAAGCGCGCAACGCCGACGAGCTGCACGATGCCTTGCTGAGCCTGGCCTTCCTGACCGGTTCGGAAATCGATGCGCAGCCGGCGTGGCGAGGCCTGGCCGACGAGCTGGCCTCGGCCCGGCGCGCCACCCGCTTCGGTCTCGGATCGCAGGGCCTGCTCGTCGCGGCCGAGCGATTGCCCGAGTTCGAGGCGGTCTTTCACGACACCACGCCGACGCCGGCCATCGAGGCGCCGGCCGACTACAGCAAGCCGTGGACGCGCGAGGCGGCGCTGGTCGAGATCGTGCGCGACCGCCTGCAGGGTCTGGGGCCCGTACGTGCGAGCGAGCTGGCCGCCTCGCTCGCACTGCCTGCCTCGCAGATCGATGCCGCGCTGGTGCAGCTCGAATCCGAAGGTTCGGTGATGCGCGGCAGCTTCACGCCCGTCGAATCTGGCAACGGCGCGGAGGGCGGCGCCCCCGCAGGCGGCACGGAATGGTGCGAACGCCGGCTGCTGGCGCGCATTCACCGGTACACGGTGAACCGGCTGCGCCAGGAGATCGAGCCCGTCGAGGCGCGGGACTTCGTGCGGTTCCTGTTCGAATGGCAGCGCGTGGCGCCCGAAGCGCGAGTCGAGGGCGCCGACGCCGTGGCCAACATCGTGTCGCAGCTGGAAGGCTTCGAGGCGCCCGCCGCCGCGTGGGAGACCGAGATCCTGCCCGCGCGGGTCAACGAGTACGACCCCGCGTGGCTCGACGAGCTCAGCCGCGCCGGCCGGGTCGTGTGGACGCGCATTGCGCCGCTGCACGCCAGCGGCGAGCGCGCGCCCAGCCCGGTGCGCACCACGCCGATCGCGCTCGCGTCCCGACGCAACCTGGCGATCTGGGCAGCGCTGGCGCGCGACGGTGACGGCGCCGAGCCATCCTCGCGCTCGCAGCGGATCGTCGGGTTCATTTCCGAGCACGGCGCCTCGTTCTTCGAGGAGATCGTCGACGGCACCGGGCTGCTGCGCACGCAGGTCGAAGACGGGCTGGGCGAGCTGGTGGCGCTGGGACTGGTCAACGCCGACAGCTTCGGCGGCCTGCGCGCGCTGCTGGTGCCGTCGGAGCGCCGGCGCAGCCTCGACGGCAGCCGCCGAATGCGCCGCACGGCCCTGTTCGGCATCGAGGATGCCGGCCGCTGGGCACTGGCACGGCGCAAGCGGCCGGCGAGCGTCACCGCGGCGCGCGACCCGGCAGATGATCCCGAAATCGTCGAGCATGTCGCGCGAACGCTGTTGCGTCGCTACGGCGTCGTGTTCTGGCGCCTGGCCGCGCGCGAAGCCGACTGGTTGCCGCCGTGGCGCAGCCTGTTGCGGAGCTACCGTCGGCTGGAAGCGCGCGGCGAGATACGCGGCGGGCGCTTTGTGGCGGGCGTGACGGGCGAGCAGTTCGCCGTGCCCGAGGCGATCGGCCTGCTGCGCGATACGCGCCGGCGCGAGCGGTCGGGAGCGCTGGTCAGCCTGAGCGGCGCCGATCCGCTCAACGTGGTCGGCATCCTGACGCCGGGCCCGCGCCTGCCGGCACTGACCGGCAACCGGGTTCTGTACCGCGACGGCGTGCCCATCGCGTCGCTGATGGCCAACGAGGTGCGCTTCATCGAGACGCTCGACGCCGAGACGCAGTGGTCCGCGCGGGCGGCGCTGTTGCGGCGCCAGGTGCCCGCGAGCTTGCAGTTCCTCGCCTGATCTGAACCGCGGGCCCTCACCCCCTCCCCTCTCCCGCTGCGCGGGCGAGGGGCGATCGGGCGCCGCAAGCGCGGAGGTACTCGCATAGGCACGCTGTATCGCCCCTCGCCCGCGCAGCGGGAGAGGGGAGGGGTTGAGGGCCTTTGGCGCAGGCGCCAGCGGGGCGTGTTCCGGTAATCTCTTGCCAGATGGTGACGGGTCCCTTCCCTTCCGGTGATTTCGCATTCGGCCGCTTCGTGGTGCAGCCCGAAACGCGGCAGCTGCTGCTCGATGGCGGGGCCGTCAGGCTCGGCGCGCGCGCCTTCGACGTGCTGCTGGCGCTGATTCATCGCCGTGACCGGGTCGTCGGCAAGAGTGAACTGCTCGACCTGGTCTGGCCCGGACTGGTGGTCGAGGAAAACAACCTGCAGGTGCAGATCTCCGCGCTGCGAAAGCTGCTCGGCCCGCAGGCGATCGCGACCATTCCGGGGCGTGGTTATCGCTTCTCGCAGAAGCTGAATCAAGGCGCGGACGGCGAAACCGCCGGCGAGCCGCCCATCGCAGCGCCGGCCTCCGGCATCGAGATAGAGGTTTCGCCGGCCCTGCTGGGCCGGGACGACGATCTGAAGGCGCTCGATGCCCTCGTCCGGGCGCATCGGCTGGTCACCGTGGTCGGCGCCGGCGGCATCGGCAAGACCGCGGTGGCCCGGGCGCTCGCACACCGCATCGGCGACGCATTCGAGCACGGCGCGTGCCTGGTCGAGCTGGCGCCGGTCAGCGACCCATCGCTGGTGGCGACCACTGCGGCAAGCGCGCTGCAGATCAAGCTGGGCAGCCAGCCACCCCTGGAAGCGATGGCCGAGGCACTGGCCGGGCGCCGGATGCTGATCGTGCTCGACAACTGTGAGCACCTGCTGCTCGCGGTGGCTGAGCTGGTGGAGTCGCTCGGCGCGGCGACGCCGGGCGTGCACTGGCTGGCGACCAGCCAGGAACCGCTGAGGATCGCCGCCGAGCAGGTGTTCCGGATCGGCGCCCTGGCGCTGCCGGCCGAGGAATCGTTGGACGCCGCCCGGGCGGCCGGTGCCGTGGCGCTGTTCGAGGCGCGCGCACAGGCGGCCGACCCGCGTTTCTCGCTGACGGCGGCCAACGTCGCCGTGGCGATCGACATCTGCCGCAAGCTCGACGGCATCGCCCTGGCGATCGAACTGGCGGCGGCGCGGGTTCCGCTGCTCGGCATAGAAGGCCTTCGCGGGCGGCTC
>Ga0210408_10000572_pt1 | contig 45713 bp, 27 predicted proteins | sample IncBWH4MmetaG_FD_155471 | JGI IMG/M metagenome (GOLD analysis project Ga0210408, IMG submission 155471) | Forest soil microbial communities from Barre Woods Harvard Forest LTER site, Petersham, Massachusetts, United States - Inc-BW-H-4-M | ecosystem: Environmental > Terrestrial > Soil >...
TTCCAGGGTTTGGACTACACCTTTCCGCAAGGCTCGTTGCTCGCGCCCAACAGCTTCTTGATGCTCGTAGCCAACCCCTCCGCCTTTTCAGCCGCCTATGGAGGGAAGATCCCGATTTTCGACACCTTTAACGCGCCCTTGCAATCCGGCGGCCAGACGCTTGTCCTGGTTCGTCCGGGTACTAATACGGCCAGCAATTTGGCGGTGGCCGGCGTGCGTTTTGCGAGCGCTCCGCCCTGGCCCCCGGGAGCCAATGGCTTCGGCAGTTCGCTCCAGCTCATCGACCCCAGCCAGGACAACTGGCGTCCGGCCAATTGGGCCGGCAACTTCCCTCCCGCCGCGCTGAGCCCGGGCACCTCCAGCACGGTGCTCGCCAGCTTGCCGGCCTTCCCGCCGCTCTGGATTAATGAATTACAGGCGGATAATCTCACCGGTATCACCAACAGCGCCGGCCAGCGCACACCCTGGCTGGAGCTTTACAACCCAAGCACCAATATCGTGTCCCTAAGCGGTTTGTACCTCGCCAATAATTACACCAACCTCACAGCCTGGGCCTTCCCCTCTGGCGCCAGCATCAATCCGGGCGAGTTCAAGGTGATCTTTGCTGACAGCCAGACCAATCTCTCGACCCTGGCCGAATTACACACCAGCTTCACGCTCGCCAGCGGCAGCGGTTCGCTCGCCTTAAGCGGCTTCTACAACAGCCAACCCCAGGTTCTCGACTATGTCGATTACGCCAACCTCGGCCTCAACCATTCCTACGGCTCCTTCCCCGACGGCCAAAGCTTTTATCGCCAGGAATTTCTTCACTTCACCCCCGGCGTCGCCAACGATGGAACCACTTTTCCCTCCGCGATCGCTTACGCCGGTTCGGTTTATCAGCAGGATTTCAATACTCTCCCCAACCCGGGCCTGACCTCGACCAACGCTGGTAACCCGGTGACCATTAACGGCATCACTTACTCTCTGGCGAATCCCTATGATTTCGCCTTCCCGTCGGTCTCCAGCGGGAACACGGGCGGACTGGGCATTCCGGCGCTGGCCGGGTGGTATGGATGGTCCCAGCTCATCTCAAAATTCGGCGCGACCGATGGCGACCAGACCACCGGCGGCCAAATCAGTTTCGGCCCGCCCAACAGCACGAACCGCGCCCTGGGCCTGCTGGCCACCACCAGCACCGGCGCCACTGCCTTTGGCGCCAAATTCATCAACAAAACCACTAATGTACTGCATTACATCAATTTGCAGGTCACCGGGGAGATCTGGCGTCAATCCGACAAAGCCAAGACGCTCGAATTCTATTACCTGATTGACCCGGCGGCAACGAACGTCCTGACGACGAATTACACGGCATTTTTGCCGGCCTTGAACGTGAACTTCCCCACCGTTCCCGCCGATGTGGGAGGCGTTCCCGTTGATGGCACGTCCCCGGCCAATCAAACCAACTTGAGTGTCACGACGCAGGTGATCACCAATTGGCCTCCAGGCGCCGCCCTTTGGCTGGTATGGGAAATGCCCGATTCGGGAGGAAAAGCCCAGGGCTTGGCCATAGACAACCTCAGCTTTTCTGCCGCGCCCAGCCTTCCCAACACCGCCCCGGTCCTGGCGCTCATCAGCGATCGACTGGTCATCCTGGGCCAGACCTTGACCTTCACCGCCAGCGCGACGGACACCGACCAACCACCTGAGACCATCACTTTCACCCTCGGTCCGGGGGCGCCTGGTGGCGCCGGTATCAATCCTTCGAGCGGTCTGTTTATTTGGACCCCGCCTTCGGCCCCCACCACCAACGCCATCAGCATCATCGCTACCGATAATGGCACGCCGAGCCTGAGCGCGACGCAGAGCTTCAGTGTAACCGTCTTCTTGCCACCCCAGTTGCAGAACCTCAGCCTGAACGGAACCCAATTCACCTTTAGTTGGCCGTCGCTTACCACGCAGACCTACCAGGTTGAGTACAGTACTAATCTCATCACAAGCAACTGGGCCCCGCTGGGAGCACCCGTCAGCGGCACCGGCACGCTCCTCAGCTTTACCAATACCCCTGCCACCTCCTCACCCCACTTTTTCCGGCTCAGAATTCTGCCCTGAACAGGAACCCATGACGACTCCTACCAGCCGACGTCAGGAGGCTCTCTTCCATTCCGCGCTGGGCCCACCCTCGGCACTGCTGCGGAGGCCAGGCACCCCGCACTTGCTCACCGTGGCAGTGCTTCTGTCGCAGCTTTTGCCTTGCCGTGCCCTCACCCTCACTACCCTGGTTTCCTTCGGCGGCACCAATGGCGCGGCTCCTTCCGCGACCCTGGTCCAGGGAGCCGACGGCAGTTTCTATGGCACAACCGAAAGTGGCGGAATGGGCAGCCGCGGCACGATTTTCAAGATGGCTCCCTCGGGCGCCCTGACGACCCTCTTCGAGTTCATCGCGCCTTATCCCGATGGCGCCGATCCGCAAGCAGCCCTGGCGCCAGGGCCCGGCGGAGATTTCTACGGCACCGCCCCCGCCGGCGGCGCCTATAGCGAGGGCACCGTCTTCGGAATCAGTTCCGGCGGCGTGCCCTTCCTGGTGTATTCCTTCGTCGGTACCTACGACGGAAGCCAGCCGCAGGGAGCGCTGGCTCGTGGTAGCGATGGAAATTTCTATGGCACGACCTTCGGCGGCGGCTTTTATATGAATGGCACCGTGTTTCAAATGACCACGAATGGCGTGCTAAACTCTCTCTACTCCTTCAGTGGCCCGGATGGCGCCAATCCTGATGCGGGACTAATCCAGGGTCGGGACGGCAATTTCTATGGCACCACAGAATACGGTGGCGGCGCCTACGACGGCACAGACTTCAGCGGACAGGGTACCATCTTTCAGGTAACAACCGCCGGTATTCTTAATACCGTGGGTTATTTCGACGGTAACAATGGCGCCTATCCCACTGCCGGACTGGTCCAGACTGCGGACGGAAGCTTCTATGGCACGACTTCCCGCGGTGGCACGAACGGAGACAATGGCACAATCTTCAGGATGAGTACAAATGGCGCCCTCACGACCCTGGTGATGTTCAATGGCACCAATGGGGCCCTGCCTTCCGGCGACCTGCTTCTCGGCATAGACGGCAGTCTCTATGGAACCACCTCCTGTGGCGGCCCCGGTTATAACGGTTCACCGGCCAGCGGCTATGGCACGGTATTCAGGGTAACTACCAATGGCGCCCTTACCACCGTTGCGTTTTTCAACGGCGTCAATGGCAGCACCCCTCTGGCCGGACTGGTCCAAGGTACTAACGGCAATTTCTATGGCACGGCTTCAGGTGGCGGCGCCTACAACAATGGCACCATCTTCGAGCTCAGTTCGGTGCCACCGCCCCCGCCGGTTTTCCAGCGGGTAACCCATACGGCCACTTCCATCACGTTGACCTGGAGCGCGCTGGCCGGCCAGATTTATCAGGTCCAATACAAAACCAACGCGGTTCGCACCAATTGGCTGAACCTGAGCAGCGCCATCATCGCCAGCAACAACACCGCGAGCTTGTCGGATGCGCCGGCGCCGGACCCGCAACGATTTTATCGAGTCGTCCTGCTGCAGTGAGGCGCTACCTCCCGTCGATGCGGTAGAAGCCGCCAGGTTTGGTGGCGAGTTCGAGAACTTGATCTCCGGAACGCACTAGGCAGGAGTTGCCGAGAAGAGAGCGGATCTCGGCGCGGGTCAGTTTGGCGTCCTTCCAGAACAGGGCGACTTCAAATCCCCCGCGTGCATGCAAACCCACCACCGACCCGTTCGCCCAGGTCTTGGGCAGCGCCGGCAGCAGGTCTAAAACCCGAACTCCTGCCGCTGGACTTTGGACTTTGGACTTTGGACTTTGGACTGTGACCTCCTGACTCTGCAGCAGCATCTCGGCAATGCCGGCGGTGCCGCCGAAGTTGCCATCAATCTGGAAAGGCGGATGGGCATCCAGAAGATTCGGGAAGGTGTTCCCGGCCAGCGCTTCGGTGAGCATTTTGTTGGCATGGTCGCCGTCGAGAAACCTTGCCCAGAAATTGATCTTCCACGCTTTGCTCCAGCCGGTGCCGCCATCCCCGCGAAAGAGCAATGATTGCTTGGCCGCGGCGCATAGCTCGGACGTGCCGCGCGGCGTGATTTCCCAGCCCGGATAAACGCCCCACAGATGCGAGCAGTGGCGGTGCGTGTTGGCCGGGTCATCTTTGTCTTCCAGCCACTCCTGAAGCTGGCCGTGCTTGCCGATTTGATTCGGCGCAATCCGTTTGCGCATTTCATCGAGGTGGGCGGCGAATTCCTGGTCCACCCCCAGCGCTGCCGCGGCGGCCGCCGTGTTGGCGAATAAATCGCGGATGATTTGATGGTCCATGGTCGGCCCCATCACCAGGCCCCCTTGCTCGGGCGAATTCGACGGTCCACTGATGAGCCGGCCCGTCTTCGGGTCCTCGACCAGGAAATTCGCAAAGAACAGTGCCGCCTCTTTCATCGCCGGATAGCCGCGCTTCCGCAGAAACTCCTTGTCGCCAGTGAAAAGGTAATGCTCCCAGAGATGATGGCAAAGCCACGCGCCGCCGACCACCCAAATGCCATGGTTGGACGCGTTGATGGGGGCGGTGCCGCGCCAGATGTCGGTGTTGTGGTGCAGCACCCAGCCGCGCGCGCCGTAATGGGCCTGGGCGGTCTTGTGCCCGGTCTCGGCGCAGTCGTCAATCAGATCGAACAGCGGCTCATGGCACTCGGACAGATTGCAGACCTCCGCCGGCCAATAATTCATCTCGGTGTTGATGTTGACGGTGTATTTGCTGTCCCAGGGCGGCTTGAGCTGGTCGTTCCACAGGCCTTGCAGGTTGGCCGGCTGTGTGCCGGGCCGCGAACTGGCGATGAGCAGGTAACGGCCAAACTGGAAATAGAGCGCCGCCAGTTGCGGGTCCGGTTCGCCGGCCACTTTCTTCAAGCGCTGGTCGGTCGGCAGTTTACCGGCCTCCGTGCTGCCGAGGTCGAGCTGGACTCGCCTGAAAAGCTTCTGGTAGTCGGCTAGATGCGCTTTGAGCAGGCCATCGAAGCCTTTTTTTGCCACAGCTTTCATTACCGTGGCGCAGCGCGCAGCCGGTTCGGCACTGATGTCTTTGTAATTCTTAAAACTGGTCGCTGCCGCGAGCGTGAGCAGCGCCGAGTCGGCATTCTCCACCATAATCGAATCATCATGCACCGTCACCTTGCCCCCTTTCGAGGCAACGTGGAGGTGCGACTCGAATTTCACTCCGTCCTGTTCGACCTGCCCAAGCAACGCCAGCTCGTTGTTATCGCGAATGGCCGTGCGCGCCGATGCGTGCGGACTGGTCATTTTTGCCGTGAAGGTCACGCGCCCGGGCTTGCTGCCCCTGATTTGCCAGACGATTACTTCGTCGGGATGACTGGCGAAAATCTGACGCTCATAAGTTACACCATCCGCCTCATAGCTTACCTTTGCGACTGCCGAATCCAGGTCCAATTCGCGCCGGTAATTGGTGCCGTTGGTATGGCTGGGGAACAGCAGGTGAACATCCCCGAACGGCTGATAAGCTTTCTGGTGAAGCGGCACACTCATGAACTCGTTCATCGCGAGGTCTTCGGCTTCCTTTTGCTTGCCGTCAAAAAGCAGTTGTCGAATTTGCGGCAGGTATTTTGCGGCGCCTTCGTGCTGATACTCGTGCGGCTGCCCGGTCCAAAGCGTATCTTCATTAAACTGCAGGTGCTCGTCGGCTACGCCACCAAACACCATGCCGCCGAGCCGTCCGTTGCCAATCGGCAGCGCTTCAACCCACTTGGTCGCGGGGTGCGTGTACCAGAGCGTAAGCGGCGAGTCCGCCCGGACCGCAGCGCAAGACAAGATGAGCGCAAAGGAGGTGAGAAGGGCGACGGGCGAAGGGCGGCAGGATTGACACTTCAGGGCTGGTTTGAGTGTTCGTTTCATTTTGTCTCCTCACGTTCGATTGCCTGCAAAGCTGCCTGCATGTACCCCATGGCATACGCCATCCCCGCATGCCAGGGCGCCCCGCAGGCCATCTGCGGCGTATGGTCCGGGATCAACACACCGTCAAAGCCGTTCTTCTTTAGCAGGCGCAGCACACGGAGCATATCAATATCGCCATCATCAACGAACGTTTCGCGGTAGTGCGGAACCTTGCCGGTGATATTGCGAAAATGCACGTAGGCGAGTTTGCCCTGGCGGCTGTATCGGTCCACCGCGTCGTAAATATCGCCCTCGGCCATCTCGGCGAGTGTTCCCAGGCAAAACTCCAGCGCATTGGCCGGGCTGGGTTTGAGATCGATGACCCGTTGATAAAGTTGCGGCTGATACACCAGCCGCGGTTGCCCGCGCATCGTCGGCAACGGCGGATCATCCGGGTGCAGGGCCAGCTTCACGCCCGCCTCTTCCGCGACCGGCACGACCTCCTCCAGAAAACCCTTCAGCCGGCGCCAAAGCTCGTTCTGCGTAATGGCCGGCACTGTTCCCGGCGGTGCCTTCGGGTCGTACACCATGTTCCAGACCATCCCGTTTGGCATCGGCGCATTGAGCGGGCCATCCATGCCGACCGAAACCGCGGCGCCTCGCGCAAACGGTCCGGTAACGCGGCCACAAACTCCCGCGATGCTGAAGTTGTAGCCCATCACCGGAATGCCGGCCTGGCCCAACCGGCGAATGATAGTCTTCACGTTTTCGAGCTGCTGCTTCCGTTTGGGGCCATCGAGCAGCACATCGTGCCAGTGCGCCGGATCAAAATTCTCGATGGCTTCGATCTTGAGTCCCTCGGCTTCCGCGGCTTGGCGCAGGTCGAGCAGTTCCTCCAGCGACCAGAGCGTGTCCGGATCGCCGGCCAACCCCCAGCCTTGTTCTGTGCCGGTGGGTTGGTTATCGCGCGGGTTGTGCGCCCCGCTTTTGAAGTAATCGACCAAGTGCACGACGAGATGCGTCGCCCCCGCCTGTCGCGCAAACTGAAAGTTCTCGCGCGTCAGCATGTGCCGATAAAGGCCGAGGCCGAGCTTCATCGTTCTTATTTCAGACCGCGCCTTCCTCAATCTTTGCCGGTTCCAGCTTCGGTGCGAGCAGGTGGATAATCAGCAGGGCAGTAAGGTAAGCCAGGCTCGCCGCCAAAAAAATGAGGAAGTAATTGCCCGGTTCGCCGCGCGCGATGGCCGCATTGCGCAGTTTGCCGACAATCATGAACAACGCGATCGCGCCGACCGAGCCCGCGAAGCCACCGAATCCCGTGACCGAGCCGACGATCCGCCGGGGGAACATGTCGCCCGCCAGGCTGAAGATATTCGCCGACCAGGCCTGATGGGCCGAGGCGGCCAGGGTGATCAGCCCCACGGCCACCCACTTGTCGTGGGTGATGGTGGCAAACACCACCGGCAAAACGCAAACGGTGCAAATCAGGAACGTAATCTTGCGGGCCTTGTTCACCGTCCAGCCAATCTTCATAAAGTGACCGGAGAGCCAGCCCCCGGCGATGCTGCCGACCGAGGCCATGATGTAGATAATCGCAACGGGCAGGCTGCGTGATTTGAGACTCAGCCCGAACCGATCCGCGAAGAAGTAGGGCGCGCCCACCAGGTAAAACCACCAGAAGCAATCGGTCATGAGTTTGCCCGTGGCAAACGCCCAGGCCTGTCGATGCGGGAAAAGTCTTCGCCAGGGGATCTTAACGGTTGGCTCCGGCGGATCGCTGTTGATCAGAGCGAGCTCGGACTTCGAGACTCGTGGATGGTCTTGCGGCCGTTTGTAAATGAGCAGCCAGCCGACAATCCAGGTTATGTCGAACACCGCGGTGATCAGAAAGGCCCCTCGCCACCCAAGCACATGGCCGCCAATGGTGACACTGGTGAAGGTGGAGACCACAAACGGCAATCCAAACGGCACCAGCACGCCGCCAATGTTCGAGCCGCAGTTAAAAATGCCCGTGGCCAGGGCCCGCTCCCGTTTCGGAAACCACTCGGCCGTTGTCTTGATGGCCGCTGGAAAGTTGCCGCCTTCGCCCAACCCCAGCAGAATGCGCACGATGAAGAAGCCCGCAACGGTGCTCACCAGGGCGTGACTCATCGAGGCCAAACCCCAAAAGACGCAGGCGAGTGTAAAACCCCAGCGCAGGCCAAGCACGTCCATCATCCGTCCAGCCAGGAGCAGGCTGACCGCATACGCCGCGTTGAAAGCCACGGTCATGTACCAATATTGGCCCTGAGTCCAGCCAATCTCTTTCTGCAATTCAGGCGCCAGATTTCCGAATACGCCGCGATCGACGTAGTTGGCCGTAGTCACCCAAAACAGCAGCGCGCAGATGACCCAGCGGAAGTTGGTCGCGGGTTTGCTTTCGGGAGAGACGCTCGCGGCGGCAGTTGGAGCAACTGCTGTTTTAATCGGTTCAGCCATACCAAGAAGTTTGACCAATGTACCTCGGCAAGGTCAAGCTTGCGCAAACGAAATGCCGCCGGGAGGATTGAGCCGCAGGAGAATAAAAGACAGGAACATGGGCGACAGGAAAACGGAGCTGAAAATTATTCTCTCCTAATCGTTCCAAAATTTCCATCTTCCAGTCTTCTTCCCGTCTTGGCTGTTCATCCCTCAGTTTTGCGCCTTCGCATCCACCAGGCCCAGATCGATATACTGCCCGCCCTTGGTCTGGTGGCAGTGCACCGCAAAAACATTTTTCCCCGGCCTGAGCGCCAGCCGCGCCTGGGATCTTATGGGCACCGCGTCGTAATCAGTGATGTAGCCCGCGACTTTGGTAGCCAGCACGCCATTCAAATAAACCTCCGCGTCCTCATCGTGGTGAATTCGCAACTGAAGGTCGCTCCACCTGCCCTCCGGCAAGGTGAATTCGCGCCGCATCCAAATATCTGCCGTTTTCCATTCCGTCCGCACGACCCCGCCGGGCGTGCCCTCGGTGCCGAAGCCACCTGGGCCTTCTTTCCAACCAGACGCATCAAACTCCGGCTTGAACCATCCATCCGTCTGCGTCTCGGTCGTGTAGTGCCAGAGCAATCCCTCTTTCTCCGAAGTCGGCACGACCACCTCGGGAATGGGCGGTTTCGGAAACGGTGCCCAGTTCGCGGCTTTGGTCGTGTCGCGGCCTGCCCATTTTTTCCACATGGCTTGGTCGTAAAGCATTTGCAGGAACACGCCGCCCACCACCGAGCGGGCCTGGAATCCGACCATCTTCCCGCTCTTCGTGTCAAACCAATCGGTCATCGGAGCGCGGCTCGGCGTTTCATTGAGAAACCGATAAACGGGCTCCAACAGCGCTGCGAAGTCGGCCCGGTCCTGCGTGAGCGTCGCGGTCCAGAGGGTCCAATCGAGTTTGGTGTAATCCTTGCGGCCATCGAGCGGCAGGCCGTAGATGTTCTGCTTCATCTTATAGAAATCCAGCTCCTTCCGGCGCACCGAATCCGGAAAAAGGTTCAGGCCCAGGATACGGTCCCAAACCAGATTATATTTCTGACTCCAGGTGCCCGGCTTGTCGAACGCCAGGCGAGAATGGTCGGCTTCTTCGGCTTCCTTGACCCAACGCGCGGCGAACTCCTTCGCCAGTTGCATTAACTCGCTGGCCTTGGCCTTTTCGCCACGCATTTCACAGAGTTTTGCGAATGCGTCCAGGCCGCAGATAGCTTTGGCCGAGAGGTTCACGTTGTGAGCGAGGTGCCCGGCGAAATCGTCGGTGCAAAGCTGATTCTCCGGATCAAACCCTTTGGCCTTGAGATAATCGGCCCATTTTTCGAGCACCGGCCAGTATTTCGCGCAGAAATCAGCGTTGCCCTCGACCTGCGCCAGCGCCGCAAGCAGAATGAGCATGTTGCCGGTCTCCTCAACGGGCATTTGGTTTTGTTCGGTGCGTTCGCCGCCGCCATAGACCTGGCCGTTGGCCAGCGGATAAGTGCCAAGGTCGTGCGGCGCAAAGGGCCAGCGCCAGCGCGGCGACGCGGCGTAATCAAGGATCGGCACCAGCATCGCTTTGGTCAGCGACGGACTGAACAGCAGAAATTGCGGTCCCATCGGATAGATGACATCGACCGTGCCGATACAGCCATTGCTGAAATTCTCCTTGGGAAACATCAAGGGCTGGCCGTTGGCATCCGCAACGACTTTGTTGGCCGCGTAACATTGGCGGTAAGCGAGCGCGCAGAGTTTTGCGTAATGCTCGCCGCCGGCTTTGGTCAGGGCCGCCATCAGGTCGGCATCGAATTTCTCACAACGCTTTTTGAGCGATTCGTATTCAGCCGCCGCCTTCTTCAAGAGCGCCGCTGCGTCGTCACCGTTTCGGCGCCAATAGGGGCGGAGGTTATGCTTGAAATATTGGATCGAGTATTCGTCGTCGTAGGCCAGGATGAGATGGCGGTACACCGGCCTGCGGCCAACTTTGCCAAGATTCACCGTTGCCACCGCCTCGCACTGGTCGGCGTCTCCTCGCACTTCCGACGGAATTTGGAAATCTTGCATTTGCAGCGGTCCTTCGTGCGGTGGTCGCTCTTTTGAGACTTGCTCCGAACCGGGACCGATGAGACCGCAGGCGCCGTCGGAATCAGGAACCGCAACATAAAAATAACCCCAATCAATTCGTAGATCATCGCCCTTTTTGCCCAGAACCGCCTGCTCTGTGGAACCCAGCTTGGCGAACTCCAGCCCGGCCAGCTTGCCGCGCGTGCCGCCGACCTGATCTTTGGCTCTATTGACGGCAATCTCCCCGCTCGCATGGAGGCGAGCCGCGACTGTGTGCTCTTTGCCATCGGTGCTTTCGGCTGCCCAGATGAGATACGTCACCGGTCGTGAATACACCATTAAATCGTCTGGCAGCGCAGCCGTCATGAACGTGAGCGTTAACCGCACACCTTCACCCTCAAAAGTGTAAACAGTCCGTGTGGGCAGCACTTCCAGTTGGGTCTGAGGGAGCGAGGGGAACTCGGGCACCTTACCCATCGACATAAGGTAAGGCTTGTCATCGATACGGACGTAGCTCCTGAGGTGGTGTGGTTTCCCGGTCCAATGAACGGTATCCGCATCGGTCAGTTTATCGGCGGGCGACCAAATGCTGAAATACGGATCGCAAGCGACCAGTGGGACGGAGGGCGGTCGGAGCGCAGCGGTGGGTTGCGTCGTCGCAGCCTGGGCAAACTGAAAAGTGCTCAGGCAGGTTACGAGAGCGAAGGCACCGAGAATGTTTGGGATGATGGGCCACGCCCGACTTTTAATTTTCATTGGACGCATGGTTCCCGATCACCTTCTGAACTTCAATCTCTTAAAAAAGCTCGTATATCCCCGCGACCGTAGCAGACCACGTGAGGAATCTCCGATCGGTTCAAACAGGAGCTTCTGCGAGCAACAGCAGCACGCGCCTGCCGTCTTCACCCACGACGGTTGCTTTGGTGAAACCAGCGGCCTGGGCCAGTTCGCAGGCCTGCTGCCTGGTGAACCAGGCCTTGTTGTCAGGCGCATGGAGATGCTTTCCGCGCGCCGCCTGATTCAGGAAATCGAAGACCACAAAACCACCCGGCACCAAAGCCTCCCGCGCCGCCAACAAAAGCCCTTCCCCTTGCTGCCGGCCATAGTGTGACAGCAGCACACCGCGCGAAATGACGGCGCCTGCTTTTGGACAGAGCGCCGAAAGTTTGAAGCAGTCGCCCACCACAAAGCGCGTGTTGCCGAGGTGTTTGCCTTCCGCGACCCGAATCATCTCCCTGCTAACATCAACGCCAATGCCCCAGGCGAAAGCCGAAACAATCCCGGCGAGAACCAGGCCGGTGCCGCAGCCGGCATCGAGGACGCCTTGACCAGCGCAAAACTTGCGGTGTCGCTCGATGATAGGGACGAGTTCCTCGACAAAGCGTCGATAGGCGTCGTCCTCATTGAGATGGCAAGTGGGGTCTTGGAGTTGCTGATCCCATTGAGCGGCGCGGGCATCCCAGCGGGCCGCAATGGCATCCATTTGCCGGCTCGCATAAATCCACGGAGTCACAATCGAATCCTGCCTTTCAACGCTTCGTAGGTGGCCAGCAGTTCGGTCTGTCCGATATAATCCCGCCAATGCCAGCGTTCCGGATGGCCGAGTTGGGTGGTGATAACCCGGCGCACCAATTGCGTCGGAACATTTTGTCCATCATACGCCCGGCGTGTCCCATCGTTTTCCTGGACGAAGAGATACCCAAACTCGGCCCGGCGGAGCCTGCTCAGGTCGGCGAGGGAACCGATCGACAGGTTCATTCGTTTGGCTAAGTGCGGGTGGACCTCGACCGCAGCGGGGAAGATGTTCAAGTGCGCGTGATCAACGCAACAGACTCCTTTGCTCCATTCAGGCGCCGGGCCGTGCTCAAAGACCAAAGGCGGGACACCATATTGTTCAACCAGTGCCTTTCCGAGCTCACGGAGCAGTCGCTCCAGGTGCTCGAATATTTCCGGCCGCAATTGTGCCAGGGAGAGGACGTGTTCACGGGTCAGCACTAGCAGCCCGCCTTCCATGAATTCGCCCAATGGCGGGAGCACCACGAAATGTTCGTCCTCATAGACCACCCTCGAGGCAAGGCGTTTACCCATGATGCCGGCGAAGATGCTTGGGCCATCCTGCTGGAGTTCCGTGCAGAATGGGCAATCGTAAACTGGACGGCTGGCGCAGCTCGGGGAATCCGAAACCGGTTCGGCAGACGCCCGAAGGTGCAAGTCAAAGACGGAGCTCTCCAAGGCCGCCAGCGCGCGAGCCCGGTGGAGGAGGGTGGGTCCGGCGATGCGTGATGCGTGCCCTGAAAGCGCTTGGGGTTCATGCGTGATGCGTGCATTCCCAGGTCTGTCGCCGGAGCCCCCCGCTGGAACGTTTGCGTCATTGGTCTGCGCTCCGGCTGGCGCATCGGGCACAAACAAGTCCGAGAGGAGCATTTGTTCATCGCGCGGGTGACGGGAAAAATCAATCCGGCCATGGGCTGCGCCGCTCCAGCTTCGCAGCGCCCCGTCAAGCCAGCAACCCAGGTGACATTCCATAATCGCGCGCTCGGAGGTGCCGTTTAAAAGACGGCGCAGTCCGGCCACTCCGAGGCTGCGCAGGACCGTCGAGGTCAGCGGTCCAGGAAAGGGCGCGTAAGTTTGTAGCACCAGCCCGGCGTCATCCACCAGCACGGGACGGCCGAACAGCGCGGCGGCAGCCCGCGCTTTGGCCGCCAGGGTTTCGTTGAAGTTCAGGCTTTGGACTTCCGGCAGCGGCTGAGTCGGCGTTTCCAACGCGATGCGCCAGCGCTCCAGCTCGGCGGCGAAGGGGGCGTATTTTGCGGGATTGGAGGTAACCAGTGTCAGCATCGGGCTTTCTTGCGAACCAACGCCAGCGCCATTTCCGCCACTTTTTCCGGGCTGCGCCGGTTCGCGTCGAGGAAAACTATCTCGGGCCGGTTGCGGCCGAGCCAGCGGTAAAACTCCTGTTCTCTGGCGTGGAACGGCGCCGTCGCGGTCAACCCATCCAGTGCTCGTGCCGGCCCCGTCTTTCTCGCAATGCGCGATTGGCAGGTGGCAAAAGAAGCCTCGAGCACAATGGTGAGGTCGGGGACGCGAACCTCTGCGGCGATTGGCCGGAGCATCGCCAGGAGCGCCTCAAATCGTGCGGCGCTGGTGGCCGCGTGGACTGCGAGCGTGGACCACAGTGAGCGGTCCATGATGACCAGGCGCTCTCGGCGGCGGCTCAGAACGCGCATTTGCTCGAAGCAACCGCTCAAAAAGAACATCGCCGAGGCATACCAGGCAGCATCACGGATCATTCGTGTTTTGAACGAGGCTGAAAACCATGCCTCGTCGGTGCCCAGGCAGCGGGGCACGTCCAATGAATGGGAGAGAGTGCGGCACAGCGTGGTTTTGCCGGCTCCATTAGCGCCCTCGAGCGCGACGATGAAAGGGCAGGAGACCTTGCGTTCGGCGAATCGGGGCAACCGCAACTCTTTGCTCATGCAGCGATGGCGGGTGCAGCGGGCCGGAAGACATTCATCGAGTTTCGGCTCAAAGGAGTCGTGTAGATGTATTCATCCCCGGGAGTCGCCTTGTCACTGCTGACATAACCTTCGGCCTCCAAAGCGCTGGCTGTATCCTCTAACAACTGCAGCAATTGCTGGTGACTCAGGTAATCGAACTGAATGTCCCCCTCCAAACCGCCATAACAAAAGCTTTCAAAGGCTTTGCGGTCGGCGATGCGAATTCCAAAACGGCCCGGGTCAGTGTAATAAATCGTGCCGGGGAAAGGAATGAGTTGATGGATGGAGATTTCATGCGGACGCAGGTCCAGCATGAAAGGGATAGACTCGTATTGCTCATCAATAGAGCCCGGCAAGCCATAGATCCAGCCGGTCTTGACCCGCATACCGGCTGCCAGCGCAGCGCGAATGCCGCGCCGGATTTGTTCGGTGGTCATCCCCTTCTTCGCGTCCTGCAGGATCCGGTCCGAACCGGATTCCACGCCAAAGTAGATGCGCTGGCATTCCGCCGCCCGCATCGCCTCCGCGACCGTGGGGTCCACCCGGTCGGCGCGCATTTGACCAATCCACCGGACTCCGACGCGCCGGGCGGCGTAGGCGCGGCAGAACGCGAGGATGTCGTGCTTGCGCAGCAGGAAAATGTCGTCCGCAAAAAAGATTTCGCGCGCGTTGTAGGTGTCGCGCAGGTGCTGGATTTCGTCGATGACTCGCTCGTAGGCGCGGATGCCGACCCCGTCGCTCCGGACCGTGCCGGTGTAATTGCAACAGAAAGCGCAATGATGCGGGCAGCCGCGCGAGGCCAGCATCGAGTGGTGGGTGTAGCGGGGCAGGTTGTACAGGCTGCGATCGACAACGGGCAACTCGTCGAGCGAAGTGGTTTGCGAGTGTCCCGGCGTTCGGGTGATCTGGCCCGCGCCGTTGCGAAAGACCACACCAGTCAAGCCGCCGAGGTCACGTCCTTCCTCCACGCAAGCGACCAGTTGGTGAATCACCGGTTCGCCTTCACCGAGGACCACCACATCGGCGCCATCGGCGATCAGGTCTTCCGGGAAAAGCGTCGCGTGAATGCCCCCGGCGATGATGCGCAGCTCCGGCCCCTGCTGCTTGAGCTTGCGGATTTGCTGGCGGGCGATGGGGTAATTGGGCGTGATCACCGAAAAGCCGACGATGCCGGGCTGGAACTCAGCGACCAGCTTCAGCAGCGCTTTGTCGTCCAGCCCTTCGACATTCTGGTCGAAAACGCGGACCTCGTGCCCGCCCTGTTTGAGCAACGTGCCGAGGAAGCCGATGCCCAAAGGGTACTCGCGGTACATTTGCTTTGGGTTGTAGGAGCGAGGGGCGACGAAAAGAATTCGCATCAGCGGTCTCCGTTCTGTTTGCCGTTGCGCAAAAATCGGGGCCCCTCGGCTAGAAAACGGTCAATGGCCGGGCGGTCGCGGTGATAAATATGGCACGAGCTGATGAAGCCCGAAACGGTACCAGCCGGCAGACCCAGCCCCTCGGCGACGCGTTGTGCCATCTTTGCCAGGCAAAGAGCATCGGCATAGAACTTTTGGTAGGCGTCCTGGCCGCGGGCAAAGTAGATCGTCTGGACCGACCCGTCGCGAACCAGGAATTGAACGGCGTTGATGCAGGGGACCTTGCCATTGCCGGTGCCGCAGAGGGTCACCACCGCGCGCTTGCTCGTTCGGTCGGCACGCAACAGCGAAATGACGTCCTGCAGATCGTTTCGACCTCCCGGGCCGCGCATCAGCCCGGCGTAGCTGTGGCCAAGACCATTAGGCGCTTCGCTGAAAAAGACCTTTTCCATGTCGGCGATCATTCGCTGATCGCCAAACTGGTCGAGCAGGGGATCGCTTTTTGAAGGGGACGCGGGATAAGTGACCTGGACTCCCAGTAACTCCTGGGTCTCATCATTGACCCGCGCACCAGCCTGGAGCGTCAGGTGGACCAGGTTAATCCAGGCCTCGCCCAGACTTTCGAAACTGAGTTGACTCATGTGCGCTGGTTGAGCTGAGCCGCGCGTGACGGGCGCCGCAGCCAAGCTTTCACCGTGGCAGATATTGGCTGAATTAGGGCTCAAAGTCAAACCTATTGAGCGCGGGAAGGTCAATGCTCGCCGGGCTGAGTTACCCAGAAACTGCGGAAGGTCCGGCGGGTTCGCTCGGGTTGCTCGTGCTGTATGATGCCGCCAACTTTCAGTTTGCCATCATCGCTCAGAAATTGAATCTCCTGCAACCCCTTCTGCGGATAAATGACGATGGCCTCCGGGTGATAGCTGCCAAACCCTTTTACCTTCAGCCGCTCCGGTTCGGTGGCGCCGCCCGCCCACCGGTACAGGCGAAACGGACCGCCGCCGTGATACGCACCGCCAACGATCACGTAGGTCCCCTGGTAATAAGCGATGTCGCGGATCCCCAGCCCGCCTAGCTCCAGTTGAATCGCCGGGCCGAATTGCCCTGCTTTGCCCTGGATAACCTCATTGGGATTCCGCAGCGGTATCAGCAGGGCTTTGCCGTCGGGAATCGGATTGCGGAAGCCAATCAAGAGTTGGCCTTCCGGTGTCGCCGAAAGGCCCTCGATATTCAGCGCATCGGTTTCCTTCGGAGCGTACCGGGCGCTTTCGACGAGATGGAAGCGCTCGAAGCGCGCATCGCCGGCCAGGTCCTCGAGCAGGTTTTTGTAGGGCCGGCCCGCAGGCGTCAGCATCACGTCGGTCCCCTTCACCTTGATATCGGTGGCAAACAAGCGGCAGCGGTTGGAACGTTCCTTCCCACTGCGGTTCCGGCCATGCGACCCGATCCAGAACGCCCGGTCGCCAATCCGCGCAGCCCCTTCCAGGTCCGCCTCGAGCGACTTGCCCTCGACCTCCAGAAAAGCGTTGCAATCGAATTCCTTGATGGGCGGCCCGCCTTGGTCGGCCCGATAAAGGCGCAAAGTATTGTCTTCGTCGTCGGCGGCGACAAAGAGATTTGAATTCACCGCAACTGCGCCTGAAGCATCGGCCATGCCGCTGTACTTCATTGGATGCACCAAATCCAGCCGTTCGGCGGCCTGGGACTGGAAGGCAATCGCTGAAAGGAGGAGCAGCACCGTGCGCATGTCGCCCATGATGTCAAAATACGCTGGTGTAGGCAATGTTTGCGGGGCGAGATGACTACGGTGCGGTGATTCGCACTCCAAACGTCTGGCGAGACCCAAGCTTTGTCGTAAAGAGATTTGACCCTCAACCGGCAACGGCGCATCATGGCCCCAATGCGAGTCCGAGTTCTGTTGGGACTGGCGCTCTGCACCGGTTTCGGTGCGTCCGCCCAAATCATCAACGCGCCTCCCCGCGCGCGCCTTCTGTCGCTGCGCGACTGCCTGGATTTGGCCCTGAGCCGGAACCTGGACATTCAGATCGAACATCAGACGGCCGCCATCGCTGGCTTTAATCTGAGCGGTGCTTACGGCGCTTACGTGCCCACCTTCACCTTTGGCGCGCGACACGATTTTGCCTCCGTGCCCAGCGACTTCGATGCGCGGAAGTTCAATCCGTATTTCCCGACCGAAATCACCAGCGATACGTTCGGCCCGGAGCTGAACGGGAACCTGCCGTTCGGGTTGAATTACGATCTGAGCGGGTTCCTGAAAAAGGAGCGGGCCCGGACCGATTTCAGTTCCGACCCTGCGGACGCGCTCAATTTTCCCGGCGGCATCCGGGACACCAACAACTATGACGCCGAGGGCCGGCTGACCTTGCGCCAGCACTTGCTGAAGGACTTTTGGATCGATACCGACCGGGAGCTGGTGCTGGTGCGCCGCAAGGAATTGAAAATGTCGCAACAGGCGCTGCGATTTCAGGTGATGAAGACCTTGCTGGCTGTCGAGCTCAGTTACTACGACCTGGTTGCGGCGCGCGAAAACATCCTGGTGCAGGAGAAAGCGCTGCAGCTCCGGCAGCAGCTTGTCACCGAAACCCACCGCCGGGTCGAGGTCGGCGATTTGCCGCCGCTGGATAGCGAGCAGGCCGAGACCCAACTGCAAAACACTCTGACGGCGCTGAGCGCGGCGCGGGAGGCCCTGGCTGCTCAGCAAAACAATCTCAAAAGCCTGCTGACCGATAACTTCCGGGAATGGGCCGACCTGGACCTCGAGCCAAAGGACGTCCTCCTGGCATTGCCGGCCCAGGTCAGCCGCTCCGGAAGTTTCCAGAGCGCTCTTACCAACCGTCCGGACCTGGTCGAGGCGCGCCTGGCGGTCGAGCGCAGTGACGTCATGGTCAAATTCCGCTTGAACCAGCTCTTTCCCAGTCTCGATTTGGTGGGGCGTTACGGAGGCTTGGGCAGCGAGCTCGATTCAAGCTCCGCGCTCAACGATGTTTTCAGCTTTCGGAATCCGGAATACTTTTACGGCGTGGTGGTGAGTTTTCCGCTCAGCAACCTCAGCGAAAAGGGAAACTACCGGGCGAGCAAGGCGGCCAGGCGCATTGCCGAACTCCAGCTCCAAAAAGCCGAACAGGAGGTGCTGCTCCAGGTCGCCAACTTTGTCAGCCGGGTGGACTCGCGCTACAGCCAGGCCGGCTCAACGCGCAAAGCCCGAACCTATGCCGAAGCGGCCTTGCAGGCTGAAATAAAAAAACTGCAAAACGGTTTTTCTACCAGCTTCGTCGTGCTTCAGCTCCAGGAAATCCTCACCGCGGCACGGATGGCGGAAATCCAGGCGTTGGCCGATTATAATAAGGTGCTGGCCCAGCTTGCTTTCGCCGAGGGGAGCATTCTGGAGAGACACCATCTGACGGTCGAGGTGAAGTAACCAGGATCCTGCTGGTCTTGAAATTGCAGCAGCCGACGTAAGGAGGCTCTGCTCTATACTACAACCATGCAACTTGCTCGCTGGTCGCGAAGAAATTTCCAGCGGGCTTTTCCTCATTTAACTTAGTTAACTCATTTAACCCATTTAACTCTTTGGTTGCGGCTCTGCCGCGCTATGCTATTCGGTCTTCTGCAGCAGCGTCAAATCCACCAGCTCGCCCGGTCGAATCTTAAGGTTCGCAGGCACACTTATGCCGATGGGCAGTCCCAGCTCGATGTTGGCCAGCTTCATTGGGGCCTGCAGCGCCGGCGCGATCGTCTCAAACTGGGCCCCGACTTCAACCACCGCGGACGTGCCCGACTGCCGGCGCGGGCCGCGCGTGCGGACCTGCACCTGGCAGCCGACTTTTGGCTCATCGAAAATCGGAGGCCGCAAGTATCCGACGATCCGCAAGGCATTGACCGGCGCAATCGACACAATGGATTCGCCCGCGTTGACGGCCTCACCGGTGCGGTGATAGATGACGTTGACCATGCCATCCACAGGGGCGTACAGGGTGATGGGGCTTAGCTCCGCCTCGGTCAGGCGCAGTTTGGCTTCCTGGGCGGCGATGGCAACCCGTAACGGCTCTTCGGTGACCTTGGAGATTTCGACGGCATTCGTCAGTTGCAGTTGGTCGATGTTCCGGCCCTGTTCCTCGACCAACCGGGTCAGTTCCTCGACCTCATTCTGCAGGCGCCCTTGTGAGGCTTTGGCCTGATCATAAAAGCGTTCCGAAACGATTTTGTCGGTGAACAGTTGTTCGGTCCGGTGGAAGTCGGTCTGGGCGAATTGCAGGTTGGCGCGGGCCATGGCCAATTGGGCGCGCTGGCGCATCCAGTCCAGCCGCAGTTGGCTGTAGTCCATTGCCGTGCGCTGTTTGGCCGCGATGGGCTGCATGGTAACGCGGAGCATCTCGATATCCGCCTGAACGACCGCCAGCGAGGAAGCAAGGATTTTCGGGTCGGTCAAGAGTACCTGGCCGACGGCATCGCCGGCTTTGACCTTTTGAAACCGGTTGACATTCAACTGTGCCAGCATGCCCGGCTTGTAACAACTGACGTTGGCCTGGATCGATTCGACCTGGCCGACCATCGTAGGGGCTGAGGCGAAGTCTTTCCAGAGGACCAACAGGAGGACAAAAGTGATCGCAAAGATAATCAGCGGGAACAGGCGTCGGCGGGCGTCCTGCCAGCGTTGCCGGAGCGGAATTGGAATCGGTGCGGGAGTGCTCATTGGTTCGAGTTTAGCTCCATTCCCCGGGTTCGGCTGGCGCCGTCTGGCTCATTAACCATATTCGTATCGTGAGACGAACTTTAACCGAAAGGCCAGGGCAGAGTCAAACCAAATCACGCCGGCTGCGTTCTCGGGATCGTTTGCGTGTCCCCTGAATCGCCTTCCGGCAGCGACCGGCTCATGTTCTCGATGATCGTAATCTTCTGCCAGATTTTGCGCGAGAAACCCGCTGTCAGATCCTCCACATCATCGACCGCATCGAGAAGCACCTCGTCTTGAAATCCCTGCGCATACAGCGCAGCGACTTTGCTGATGAGGGCCAGTGCATCGCTGCAATAATCCAGGTAGCGCGCCAGCTCGAACGGCGACATCCGGCGCTTGAGCTTTGCGCCCGGCTGTGGCCGAATCGACCGCTCCGGGTCCTTGGTCAATTGGTGCATATCCACAATGTGCGCCAGGGCGCGGAGTTCGTGCACGGCCTTGAGCGCCCGGCGCCGTTTGATGCGGTTCTCCCAGCCAAGGAAGAAGAGAACGGCCGCGCCAATGAAGACCATCGAACTGATGCTGGCATCCAGACCCTGCATCGAGTTAGCCCATTCGTTAAAATCGAAATGTCGGATATGGGTGAGCAGTCCGATGAGCAGGACGATGACTGCCAGGCTCAGCAACGCTGCCCCGGTCCGCAAGGGCAGGTTCGGTTGCTGGATCCAGCGCGTTCGTTCGATGGCCTCCTCGGCGACCTCCAGCAATTCCGCCACTACGCGGCCGAGCCCCGAACCGGGAAATCGCTCCTCGATTCGCGTTTGCAGCGCGCGCACGCTCTCAATGATCTTGTCCGGATCAAGTCGGCGGAAGTTTGCTGCCGTCTTTTGCATACGCCGGAACAGCGTAGGAGGTTAGCACGAGAGAAGCAAGGCAACGTAACGGCAGAAACAACAGCGCGACATTGCCTTTTTGTGATCGGCTGGTGAAAACCAGAGCGATTTTTCGACGGAGCGACAGGTGCAACCGAACGTTGCGCCTCACCTACCGCCGCCGGGACCGCAGGTGGAGCACAAAAATGATACCCAATTACCCCCGTAGCGCCAAGCCGAAAGCGCGGGCGGCGCCTAGGTAGGTGCAGTCGCGCAGGGCCGAATAACTCAGCCAACCCATGCCCGCGCCGGGTAATTTGTGCTTTCATCCCGGTTTCCGCCTGCTATCGATCCAGAGATATATGAATCAGCTTTTCGGTCATCACTTGCACCTGACTCTTGAGCTAAACGGTTTCGCCGCGGCGATTTTCTTCGCCTGTTTGAGCCAGGCCGCCGACACGACTAATCCCAAGTCCCCCGTGCCCGCTGCCGCCGTTGCTGCCGCGCCGACGGAAGACCCTTATCTTTGGCTCGAGGAGGTGACCGGGGAGCGCGCTTTGGCCTGGGTGCGCGAACAGAACACCCTCAGCACGAACGAACTTGCCGGGTCGCCGGATTTCGAGCCCATTCGCCAGCGCGTGCTCGCCATCCTGGATTCAAAGGAGAAAATCCCGTTTGTGGCGAAACATGGGAAGTATTATTACAATTTCTGGCGCGATGCCAAGAGCGTCCGCGGGGTCTGGCGGCGAACAAGCCTGGAGGAATTCAAGAAACCCGACCCCCGTTGGGAAACCGTGCTCGACCTCGACACCCTGGCGGCGGCGGAAAAGGAGAATTGGGTCTGGAAGGGTTACAATGTGCTGTATCCTACCTACGACCGGTGCCTGGTGTTTCTCTCACACGGCGGCGCGGACGCAACTGTCGTGCGAGAGTTTGACCTCAATTCCAGAGAGTTCGTTGCCGACGGTTTCTACTTGCCGGAAGCCAAGACGGAGGCCGCCTGGCGCGACCGAGACACGCTCTACGTCGGAACCGATTTCGGGCCCGGTTCGCTCACGACTTCGGGTTATCCGCGCATCATCAAACAGTGGCGCCGTGGCACGCCTTTGGCTGAGGCCAAAGTGGTTTTCGAAGGCAAACCGGAGGACGTCAGCGTTTCAGCGGCGGTCGTCCATGATCACGGCCACACTTACGAATTCATTCAGCGCGGTGTCACGTTTTTCACCGGCCTGGATTACGTCCGCCGCGGGGATGACTGGGTGAGAATTGATAAGCCGGACGACGCCACCGTCAGCACCTTCGAAGGCCAATTGCTGTTGAAACTGCGCACGGACTTTACTGTTGATGGGAAGACCTATCCCGGCGGCTCGCTGCTCGCGGCGGACTTTAACGAGTGCCTTCAAGGCAAAGGCCATTTCATTTCGCTTTTCCAACCCACGGCGCGCACCAGCCTGGAAGGGATGAGCGATACGAAGAATTACCTGATTCTCAACGAGCTCGATAACGTGCGGAACCGGCTCTTCGTTTTGAAGCTTCAAAAGGGCGCGTGGAAGCGCACGCCTTTGGCCGCGCCGAGCCTGGGGTCCGTGAGCGTCAACGGCATCGACGCGGATGAATCGGATGATTACTTCATGACGGTGACCGATTTCCTAACGCCTTCGAGCCTTTATCTGGGCGCGATTGGCGGCGCGGCATCGGAGAAGCTCAAGAGCCTTCCCGCCTTCTTCAACGCCGCCGGCCTGGAAATTTCTCAGCACGAGGCCGTCTCGAAGGATGGAACGAAGGTGCCGTACTTTCAGGTCAGCCGAAAAGGGCTCTCCCTGGCCGGCAACAACCCGACGCTCCTGTACGGCTATGGTGGATTTGAGATTCCCATGTTGCCGGCCTACAACGCTGCTGTCGGTTCGGCCTGGCTCGAGCACGGCGGCACTTATGTGCTGGCTAACATTCGCGGCGGGGGAGAGTTCGGACCGAGATGGCATGAAGCCGCCCGCAAACAGAACCGCCAACGCGCTTATGATGATTTTATCGCCGTGGCGGAAGACTTGATTGCCCGGAAAGTGACCTCGCCGAAGCACCTGGGCATTCAAGGCGGTTCCAACGGCGGCTTGCTCATGGGGGTGATGCTCACGGAGCGGCCCGACCTATTCAAGGCCGTGGTGTGCCAGGTGCCGCTGCTGGATATGAAGCGCTTCAACCGGTTGCTGGCCGGCGCAAGCTGGATGGATGAATACGGCAATCCGGATAAACCCGAAGACTGGGCCTACATCAGCAAGTACTCGCCCTACCAAAACGTCGTCAAAGAGAAAACGTATCCGCGAGTGCTGTTTATGACCTCGACGCGGGACGATCGCGTGCATCCCGGGCACGCCCGCAAAATGGTGGCGCGCATGAAAGAGCAGGGCCACGACGTGCTTTATTACGAGAACATCGAAGGTGGGCACGGCGGCGCCGCCAATAATGCACAGGCGGCTTACATGTCCGCGCTCGCCTACACTTATTTGCTCAAAGAACTCCGGTAAGCCTCGGCCAGGAGCGTCACCGGGTGGACGACTCTCAAGTCGAGGTTTTGCTGTTTGGCTCCGTTGGTCAATTGGAGAAGACAGCCTGGGTTTCCCGTGGCGACAATTGTCGCGCCCGTTGAACGAATGTGTTTGAGTTTGCGTTCGAGCAGCTCGTTGGTCAGGACGTTTTGCGGGCCGACAAGGGGGGTGAGACCGGAAAGCGTGTTGGGTATCAGGGGCATGGGATCCGGCGAGTCAGGTTCGTAATCTTAATCATAATCCCTTCGGCCGGTCGCCGCGCGAAGGATTATGATTAAGATTACGATTAAGATTACGAAAAGGCATGAGGTTCTCAGTTCATTTCGGCGGCTTGATTAACAACAACACATCCCGGGCCGCAACGGCTTCGTGGAAGACGATCATCGTCGGGCCGGGGAAACGCACGACCCCCGCATCCAGATCTTCCTCTTCGCTGACCGTCGCGATGGTCGAGACATGGCCGATGACGTTGGCGTATTCATCGAGCACGGCGGATCCGCTGGAGCCGGGCGCCCAGTCGGTGCTGACGTTGAGCCGCATGGGCGCAAAACCGGCCGACCGCGGAGCGGAGAAGGGGCGCCGGCCGGGGAATTGGTAGAAGCGGTTCACGATGCCGTCGCTGAAATAGCCGCGGTGGTCGAGTGGATCGCTGTAGCAATAGACAGCGTCGCCGGGCTGGGCATTGGTATTGAGCGGCAGAGGCTTAAAACCGCTGCCTTCCACCTGCACAATGCAGGCATCGCTGTAGCGGTTGGCGGCCAGAATTTCTTTAACCGGAAAAACATTTCCCGCTTCATCGGCCGCCACCAGGCAGCCGTCGCGAATTTCGTGGACGGGTTGAACGACGTGATAGCAAGTGGCGACCGCGCCATTGGTGGTGAGGGAATAGCCACCCGCGAGGTTGATGTGCCAGTCTTCGCATTTATTGCAAAAGTAGGCCCAGCCCACGCGCAAGTGGCCGTTTCGTGCCGAGGCGCAGATTTCCCGGGCAGTCAGCCTGGCCGTCTTCGGCGCGGGAAGGTCCAACTGGCAACTGGTGCGTTTCAACTGCTCTTTGACCTCGGCCAATTTGAGGGCGTCGCCGGCGGTGAAGAGGTTTTTGGATGCGCTTTCGATCTTCGCCTGTTCCTGGGACTCCATGCGGCCCTGCTTGAAGATGGGGACGTCCGGGGATTGGGCCGGAGCGGACATGGTCAGAAGGGCTAACGAAAGTACGAGCGCCGAAATCCGAAATCCGAAATCCGAAGGCCGAGAACAAAATGAAAACATGGCCAACAAAGAACACAAAGAGCACAAAGACTCGGAAGAGAAAGAGGTCTTTTGTGTTCTTTGCGTTCTTTCGTGGCCATTCCAGAGTCCCGTGCGGCGCTTCATAAACGTATCTTCCCGGCCAATTCCTCGGCCGGATAGGTCCAAATCTCGGCCAGGGTCGGGTGGTAATGGGGCATGGCGGCCAGTTCGTGCACGGTCATCCGTTTGGCCATGGCCGCGATGATCTCGTGGATGAGCTCGCCCCCAAGCGGGCCGGCACAGCTGCCGCCGATGATTTCTCCCGTCATGGGTTCGGCCAGCAGTTTCACAAACCCATCTTTCGCCTCCATGATGAGGGATTTGCCATGGTCGTTAAACGGATAGGAGGCAACCAGGTAAGGGATATTACGCAGGTGCGCCTGTTTCTCGCTTATCCCCACCGCCGCAATCTGGGGCTCGGTGAAAATGATTTCGGTCAGCAAGCGGTACTCGATCCGCTTCATCCGGTCCGGGTGCGCGATGTTGTGCGCGGCAAGCTCGGCTTGCTGAATCGCGATATGGACAATCTCGTATAGGCCGGTGCAGTCGCCAGCGGCGTAGATGTGCGGGACCGTCGTCTGCATGTGGTGGTCGGCCTTGATGCGGCTGTACTCGACCTGGACACCGGCCTTTTCCAGGCCGAGAGAACTGATGTTAGGAACCCGGCCCAGGGCGTAGAAGACTTCCTCAGCATGGAGACGAACCGTTTCCCCGTTACGCTCGAACACAACTTGCTTCTGCGCGGTGGTGCGGTGCGCATCCAGCAGCTTCGTTCCGGTATAGAGCGTGATGCCTTCGCGCCGAAAAACAGTTTCCAGAACTCCAGCGGCATCTTCATCGAATTCATGCAAAATGTGCGGGCTTCTTTGGACCATGCTGACGTGGACGCCGAACCGGGCGAAAAACTGCGCGAACTCGACGCCGACCGCCCCCCCGCCCAGCATAATCATGGACTTGGGTAGTCGGGTCAGTTTCATCGCCGTATCGCTGTTGAGACAGTCCAGGGTGTCGAGCTGGGGCAGGGGACTGGGAGCGAGCGTCGAGCCGGTGGCAATCAGAAAGGAGGCAGCGGTCAGTTTTCCGCCGGTGCTTAGTTCCACGGAGTGGGCGTCGGCGAACCTGGCGAACGCGCGCAGGAATTTGAACTTGCCGGTCTCGAGTTGCTGTTGGCGGAATTCGGCAAACTCTTTGATAAGGTTGTCCTTGCGGGCCATGACGCGGCCGAAGTTGAACGTGACGTCCTCGGCGCGGATGCCCCACGGTTCCGGGTGTCTGGCCAGGTGCATGACTTCGGCGGCATACAGCAGGGCCTTGGTCGGCATGCAACCGCGCAGGATGCAAAGACCGCCGACTTCCTCGCCGCCTTCGATGACGACGGTCTTGAGGCCATCGGCTCCGGCGGTCCGGGCGGCGGCATAGCCGGCGCTGCCGCCACCGATGATGGCGAGGTCGTAATCGAAGGTGTGGCGGGCAGGAGCCATGGCGGGAGAATACAGTCCAAGGTCCAAAGTCCAAGATCCAAAGTCCACACGGGACCCCCGGAAAAAATATTTCGAACTCGGGACTGGTCGGGATTTGTCGGGAATACTCGGGACGCCGGTTTCCGGGCGGAATAATCCTCTTGCCGGCAAGAAGGGGCGACTACGGTGAGTCGTCGGGATGGTTCGGCGAGGCTTTCGAGGCCATGTAGCGAATCACGGCCTCCGTGCGGGAACTCACGTGCAGCTTCTCGAAGACACGCTTCAAATGGCTGCACACGGTATCGATACTGAGGTTCAATTTATCGGCAATTAGCTTGTTGGAATAACCCTGGGACAACAACCGCAAGATCTGCTCTTCCCGCATGGACAGATGCGTGGATTGGTCCCGGTCTTTCGCCTTCCGGCGAAACGACTCGATCACCCGTCGCGCAATCTGACTTGTCATCGGAGCTCCGCCACCCAACACATCGAGCAAGGCCATTCGCAAATCGGACGGTTTGGTTCGTTTCAACAAATAGCCATCGGCGCCGGCTTCCAGCGCCATGAACACCAGCTCCTGGTCATCCATCGCGGTCAGAATTACGATCTGCGTTTCGGGCAGCAGCTCCTTCAGCCGTGCGGTGCATTCGATACCGGACATGCGGGTCAGAAAAATGTCCATCAGAATCACATCGGGCTTCTCCGCGGGAATGACTCGGAGGGCCTCCTCCCCGCTGGCACAGGCGCAAACACACGAGAAGTCCGGCAGGGAATTGATCAGCAGCGTCCAGCTCTCGCGGACCTTCGGTTGATCTTCCACAAGCGCGACCTTGAGCGGCACCTTGCGCGCCGCAGAGCCGGGTCGGCTCGCGATGGGCTGGATCCGCGGAATGTTAGCGTTCGGCGAGGGCATGGTCTTGTGAGCCTTCATGTGCCGGTTGATTCTTCGAGCCGCGCGAACTCGACGGAACCTGATTCGATTTCCATAGCCAGCCAAACGGTCGCCAGCGGGATGGCTTTAGCACAAGCTCAAACTCGATGCGGCATCCCTTTCCCGGCTCGTTCCGGACGACGCAGGTTCCTCCCAGTTCACTCATGCGCTGGGCCATGTTGGCCAGGCCGTTGCGCCCCGCCTTTATGGTCGCCGGGTCGAAACCTTTGCCATTGTCCTGCACCACCAAAACCAGCTTCTTCCCGTGACACTTGATCTGAAGCAACAGCTCGCTGGCGCCGGAATATTTCACCGCGTTGTTCAGCGTTTCCTTAATGGCCATGAGCAGGGCGCGACGAACGGGTAGAGCCAGGACCATGGCCGACACCTCCAGGTCCACATCAAGGCGACACTGGATGGACGTGGGTTTGAGAAATTCCTCCGCAAACGAACACACATATGACGAAAAGTCATTGAGCGTATCGCGGCGCGGGTTCACCGCCCAGAGAATCTCGTCGAGGGTGGAGAGCGCTTCGCGGGCTTCCTGACAAATACGATCCAATTGCCAGCGGGTATTTGATTCGGACGGCAACTCGCTTTGCGCGACTTCCCCGTGCAAGACCAATTGCGTCATCCTCGAACCCAGGTCGTCATGAATGTCCCGGGCGATGCGCGCTCGCTCTCGTTGCAGTAACAATCTTTCCTTTTTATGGAACGCCAATTGCGCCATCAGCCACAAGCTGAACAGGATGACCAGCCCGCAAACGGAAAGCAGCATGACCTGGAACCAACCGGTCTGCCAAAAGAACAACCGGAGGGGCTGCAGGGTCGGCATGGCGTTCATATTGGCCGGCGTTTTCCACCAGGGATCCGCCCCCAGGGCGCCTACGATGGTCGCTCGAGGCCAGGTGTCGCGCGGCTTGGCGGCTCTTTCCCAGTGTTTTGCCCCTTCGGGAACAATCCGCCAATCCTGGTCCGACTTCACTTCAACCGTGCGACCGTCGGAAAGATCGATCCGCAAGCCGAACAGCATGCCCGCAAGAAAGGAGTTATTGTAGGCTTTGACCGCGAGGGTGTGCCGGCCCGGGGACAGCAGCGGAGTCACATTGTAGTCGAACAGCTCGCGCCATTCCGCTCCACGGCCCAGCTCACGCCCGTCCAGGAAAAGAGTGTATTCGTTGTCCACCGTCATTCGCAGTTGGGCGTGCGTGACGGAAGCCGTTTGAGGAACTTCAAACGACCTCCAGAGCTGACAGGTCTGCCGGTCGAACGTCTTCGCGGCCCAAATCCAGGAACCCAGGCCATTCGTATGGCTGTCGTCTGAATCAGCGGCGACAAGGGCAGCTTTGTTGCCGCCGGAATCATCAGCCAGGGTGGCGAGCGGAGAATTCGCCACCAGCAGAGCAAGCAAAAATAGGATTGCACTGCCGCTATCCACCAGCGCCCGCGGCCGCCGAGCCATTAAACACCACGACAACCAAAGCCGCGGCCAGAAGACGTGCCAGGTCGAGGTCATGCCGCTTAAACCTTGGGCGAGTCCCATGCTCATGCCAAGCGAAATATCAATTTCCGGATTTTGTGGAGGCGGGCTTCCAGCCTGCCAGTGCAGACGCATCCTTGCGTCTTTTACCGTGAGAATGTGGCGGCAGGGACGCCGCTTCACTGGCAGGCTGGAAGCCCGCCTCCACGGTGGCAGTATCCAGATACCCTCAGTCATACTCAGGCTAATATCCCACGAGACGGAAGAATTTTTGCGGGGCGGCGGCGGCAGAGTTGGTAAAGGCATTCGTCGCCTGCGTCGCCACAAAATTGGTCTCGGTAGACCAGATGGCCGAGGCCAGGTTAGTCGTGCTTTGGAGCGTGTAATTCCGGCCGGCCACCAGGCTGCCCACGTCTATTATAAAGCCCGTCAGCCCCGCCTGAAGTGCCGCGCTCAAGTTCGCCGGCACGACCGGCGGGATGTTCGCCCTCCCAAACACGGTGATTCCCCCATAGCCGCAATAGCCGTTCTCCGACCCCGGACTGGTAAAGTCAAACTTCACGGCGGCCACGTTGGTGGCCAACACGCCAGTCGAATGAGTAATCGTCACCCGCGTGGCGGACTGGATGTTAGCGGCAATGGCGGGGTTAAAGTTGACAACTCCCAACGCGATGAAATTCGTGGGTGCCGCCACGGTCGAGTAAGAAACGGTATAAGCCTGCTGATCCCGGCCATTATCCGCCCAGCCGCCATAAACCGTGATGTTGGTCAGATCATATCCGAGCGTTGAATTGGTGAGCGGGTAGATCAACAACGAACCTGCGCCGTTGCCGCTGCCGCAAGTCACATAGTTCGTGCTGGTGGTATAACCAACCGTTCCCGCTATCTGCGTAAGACCCAGGCTGCCGCCAGCCGTCAGTGAGTTCACATTTCGGCCCGGCACCTCCTCGCTGAAGCCGTGCTTGGGTGCTCGCCGGCAATCAGGCTGCCGTTGGTCACCACGGTCCAACTCGGATAAAATGTGCCGGTGCCGCTGCCAGTCTGGTTGGTCGTGGTAATGATGACGCTCGGCACCACGGGAATGCCGAACGGCGATGACCATATATAACTGCCGGACCCGACGGCGTAGATTGCGCAACCGTTGGTAATGCCAACATAGGTCACGCCAGGTGACGTGCTCGCCGGCACGCCGCTTTCGGTAATGGCGGCGGCATTCGTGGTTGGCACGCACACCCGTGCCGTGGTGTTCGGCGGAATCACCACGGCCAGATTGAACGCGCTGCCGGTATTTGTCCATGCAGTTGAAATCAGACCCCGCGTCGAATTGTAGCTGGCATTCGCCCACAGGAGGCCCACGCCGGGAACCGGCTGGATTAGAATGGTCTCATAGCCCGGACTGGCCGGATTAATGCCCCCGACCGCGCTGTATAAATACTGTCCCACTGAACCAAAGGCATAGTGGTTGAACGAATTCATTCCGACACTCTGAAAACCGCCGCCGGGGGTCCAGCCATCCCAGCGTTCCCACATGGTGGTGGCGCCAAGATTCACTTGATAGAGCCAGGACGGACACGTTTGCTGCAGCAGCAACGTATAGGCGAGGTCGTCGCGTCCAGCGGCGTGCAGTGCGGGCAGCAAACGCGGTGTGCCGATGAAACCAGTGGCGAGGTGATTGCCGAAACTCGCAATGGAATTCGCAAACTGTTGCGCAACCTGGGTTCGTAACCCGGGGGGCACGAGGTTCAACGTAAACGCCAGGGCGTAGCCTGTCTGGCCGCTGCCATCGGCGAAAGAGCCGTCCGGGTTGAAGAAATTTCCGAATGCGGCCACGATGTTGCTGTGAAGTGAAGCATAGCTTGCGGCATCGGCATGATTGCCAATGGCGGCCGCCATCTCGGACATCGCCTGCGCATAGTAGGCGTAATAGGCGGTGTCCATTACGGTCGAAGTCGCGCCGCCCCCCAGGTTTAACCAATCGCCAAAATCGCCGGGCAGGCTGGCAATCACATAGTTTGACGCATGGGCTCCGTCGAATTGTCCGCACCGCACGTACGACGCGTAATGGTCAGCGATCACATTCGTATCGCCATAGGCACGATACATGTTGTAAGGACAGATCCAGCCAGCATCGCCCCAGGCAGTTCCGCCGCTCCCCGAACCCAGGTCCGGCACGACGACGGCATAGGATCCATCCGAATGTTGGGCATCCTCGCAGAACGTGACCATATGCCGGCGGAAGAAGGACTGGACATCGAAATTATAGGCGGCGGTCGGCACAAAGAATTCCGTATCGCCCGTCCAGCCCATGCGCTCATCCCGCTGCGGACAGTCGGTGGGAACTTCGAGATAATTGCCTTTCTGGCCCCAAATGATGTTGTTGTATAGCTGATTCACGAGCGGGTTGGAGCACGCAAAATCACCGGTCCGGGGCATGTCCGAATGCACCACGATTCCCGTGACCGAATTGAGGGTGGGCGGGACGGTAAGTCCCCGCACCTCAACATAGCGGAAGCCGTGAAAGGTGAAACGCGGCTGGAAAACCACGGTTCCATTCGTGCCGAATATGTAAAAGTCCGTCGCGTTCGCACCGCGCAGATTGGCCGTATAAATTGTTCCATTGGGATTGAGCATCTCGCCATGCCGCACCGTAATCCGGTCGCCAACGTTGCCGCTGATGTTCAGCCGCACCCAGCCGACCATGTTCTGCCCAAGATCAAACGTATAACAACCTGGGCTCGGCACGGTGAGATTGGTCGCACCCAGAGTTTCCAAACAACGTGAAGGTTCCGTGACCTGTGCCTGGATTTGCAATCCGCCGAGCCCGGGAAAGGCGGCTCCATTGCCATAGAGCGCCTGGATAACGGTCAAAGGCTGGCCCCCTCCGCCGATTTGAACAGTGGCATCTTCCCCAAACGTCAGCGTCTGGTTCGTGCCGCCAAGCGTGAAATTGATTTGAAACGTCTTAACGATGCCATAGGCCGGATCACCACCCATGGTGGCGTTGTTCGCTACAAAATTGAGTTGGTTGTTCCTCACCAACCCGGTGACGAGGGCTGTCACGTTCCTATAACCACCGGTGGTGGCGCTTAGACCGGTCAGCACTGGCGACCAGGCGCTGTCGTCAAAATTAGTGGTCTCCCATCCCGGCATCTCCAGGCGGGCATCATATCCTGATCCGATCAGCAAATCAGCAAATTGAATCGGACCATAGCTCGCCTTCCATGACCCATCGCTGACCACGGTTTGTGTGCTGCCGTCGGAAAGCTCGAGCTCCAGTTGCGCCAGAAATCGGGGCGTGCCGCCGTAGTTAAGTCGTGTGCCCTTAAATGCCAGATCGCTCGCATACCACCCGTCACCCAGGATCGCGCCAAGGGTGTTCGAGCCGCCCTGCACCATCCCCGTCACGTCGTAGGTCTGGTAATAAACCCGCTTCGTAAACTGCGTCCAGCCCGGCGTCAGCACATCGTTGCCGACCTTTTGGCCATTCAGCCGCAATTCATACGCGCCCAGCGCCGTGACATAAACGGTCGCACGCGTGACCGTCTGGCCCACGACGAAGTTTTTGCGCAAAAAGGGCGCCGGCACTCGTGCGATGTCGTTGAGCGCCGGAGTCCCCCACGGCGAGCCTGTGCTTTCCGCCGTCGTCCAGGCCGAATCGTTGAAATTAGTCAGTATCCAGGTGGCGGGCGGCTGCTGTGCCGCTTTCCAGGAAGTATCGACCGCAATGTTGGATATGGTGCCGGAAGCAAACTGCACGACCAACCGGCCAATCACACTCGCCGGCTGCGCATCACTGTTGGTTGCCCCGAGCGCCAGCACGTTTGTGCCCGGGTGCAACAACGCGGTCACATCGATGCGCGCGGTGGCTTCCCAACGCGCCGCCGAATTGGACGCCGGCCGCCCGTTCACGAACACGCCGCAAACATTGTCGGCGTAAAGCGCGACGACGGCGTTGGTGATGGTCTCTCCGCTTGGCAGCACGACCTGCTTGCGCAGCGAGGACTGATAGACCCCCGCCTGCGCCTGGCCGTTCGGGAAACGAATGAAACTCAACCCGGAGGTGTTGAACAGCGCGTTGTCCGCCGCCTGTTGCGGTGTCGGATTATACGCCGCATCATAGCCGACCCACTGCGCCAGCCAATCCGACGGGGACAGCAGCCCCATCGACCATTGGGCCGGTGCGCTCCAGGCCGACGTGTTATTGCTGCCGTCATAAACCCGCACCTGCCAGAAACATTGTTTGCCACTCGTTAGGGGCTGGCCCGCATATACAATATCCACGGTCTGGCTGGTGGAAACTTTCCCGCTGTCCCACAAATCCGCCGCTCCCGCCGACGAACCAACCTGGATCTGGTAGCCGCTTTGGGTCTCTCCTCTGGCCTGCCCTGTGCTTTGAAGCTGCCAGGAAAGCCGTGGGGTCGCGTCGCCTATGCCCAGGGGATTCACCCGCAACGCGCAGCGCAAATCCACCGGCTGCAGCGCCTGCACGCGGTCCTGCCCCGCCGCCAGCACCAACGCGGCTATCAGTGTGGCGCCAATCCTTCTCGTCATCTACCGCTCACAGTCTCGTTCATATCACCACCCCTCCGGAGGATAGGTCGACTTCCAAATCTGCCCCAGGTCCCGGTCGTGATAGACTGTGTTCGCCGCGGAGCCTCCACCTCGCGAGTTCCCTTTCAACGTCCGGGTCGTCGCCTCAAGCCATTTCATTCTTTGCGCATGACCGTCGGCGAACGACAACTGCCCGCCATTGCCGTGACGGCTCGCCGGAATATTGCGCCAGCCGGGGCCTTTGCCGGCCGATTCGACGGCATAATATCCGTCGTCGATGCTGGTGAGTAAGGGCTGGCTATCGGCCTGCTCATCAAAGAAAAACGACGCGGCTGAAGGACCGGGATTTCGCACGTCACTAAGCTTGTGGTTTTCCGTGATCCCCGGATGGACATCCGCAGCCGTCCCCAGGTTATCTCCCATCATGCCATTCAACGCATAACTGCGTGCCCTGATTTGACCACGGCCATTCACAGTGATCTTATCTCCCGGGCACCGGTAGATGCCTTCACCCTGGTTGTAGGGGAAAAGTGAGCAAAGGCGGATCAGGGCTGTATTGGTTGCATCCGGGAAATCGCTAACCCCAGCCGAAGTTGTCGTACTCACCCAGGATTGGTTGCCAACCAGAACTGCATTAGGGACGATGGCGTCATGATTGTCCGTCGCGTAAGAGTAGGCCGCTATCGTAAGCTGCTTGAGGTTATTGATGCAACTGATGCCGGTTGCCTTTTCCTTCGCTCTTGATAGAGCGGGCAATAACATTGCTGCTAGAATGGCGATGATGGCAATTACCACCAGCAACTCAATCAAAGTAAAAGCCGCCACGCGGACCGCGCGCCGTCTTTCATCCGATTCATCTGATTTGAATATTCTCGTAGAATTCACAACGCCACCGGGCTGAAGCCGTGATTTTAATGACTTCTCCCGCAATTTGATAACAAAAAGTGTCAAACTGATTTGCCCGGGGACGCGCGTCCCCGGGTGTTTACGCCTTTGTCTCAATCCAACCTCACGGCATCCGCAACCGGAAGAAACTGGCCGGGTTGGTGACGTTGATCGGAATGGCGTTCGAGAGTGCGCCACTGCCGTCCAGCACGCCCGTGGCGCTGACCGTCCAATTAGCCACCGGCGTCAGCAGGTTGGTCGTGGTCAGCCAGGCATAAGCCCGGTTCGGTGTGCCGCCGCTGCCCGTCAGGATCAGGTTCCCACCCGAAACCGAGGGCGGATGAACCAGCGGCGGTGTGGGGGGCGGCAGGTTGATTCCCTGCAGAACTATTTCGGCGTAACCGGAATAGCCATTGTCCAAACTGGCACTCTGCGTGGTGAAATCGAACTTAACCGAGGCCACGTTGATGGCCAGCGGTGTCCCGTCCAACCGGGCTATCGCCACTCGGTTGGCGGACGCTCCGCCAAGGTCCGGCGGGTTGTAATAGACCGACGCCAATTGCGTGAACGTGGCCGGGGCCGCGAGTGTGGAATAAGACACGATATAGAACTGGCCATCCCGGTTATAATTGGCCCAGCCGCTGTAAACCACAATGTTGGTCAGGTTCCAGCCGGTCGCGGAATTGTAGGTGACGGACGAGCCCGCCCCAAAGGCGCCGCCGCAAGTGGCAAAGTTTGTCGTGCCCAGGCCAGAGACAGAGGCAGAAGGACCAAACGTGCCGTCGGTTAGCGCGGGCAAGCCTTCAGTGACCTGCTCGTTGTTGAAGCCTCCCGCGAAAGCGCCGGGTCCGACGCTGCTGGGCAGTTTTCCTTCGATCAGGCTGTTGGTTTCAACAATCCAAGTCGGAGCATCCGTGTTCTGGTTCTCCGTCGTCGTCGCAATTCCGTTCGCCGGCACAGCTCCGGAAGGAACCCCATACACACCGATTTCATCGTAGCCCGAATAGCCGTTCTCCCCAGCGGGCACGGTGAAATCAATCATCACGGCGGTGACGTTGGAAACGAGCAATCCGGTCGGACTCGTCAGGGTCGCCCGTGAGAAGGAATGAATATTGTCCGGATCGGCCGGGTTGAAGTTGACGCTCGTCAGGACGGAGAACATGGGATTCTCCACCGTCGAGTAGTAAACGGTGTAAGCCTGCTGGTCGCGGCCACCATCATTCCATCCGGCCCCCACCATGATGTTGGTGAGCGTATAGCCATTGGTGAAAACACTGGTGTCGAGCGCATAGACCACAAACTGGCCCGCACCTCCTCCGCACGTGGCAAAGCTCATATGGGGGCCCGTGTTATCAACCGAACCAAACGTGCCGTCGGTGAGGGCGCCAGTGCCACCCGCCAGGTTGTGGGAGATCGGGTTGGGATCCGGATCATTGAAATTTCCCGTTCCCTGACTGTTCGGAAATAAGCCCGCGATGAGACTGCCCGGCGCGACCGTCCACGTGGGACCGAAGGTCTGGGCGTCGGAAGTCTGGGTGGCGATGTCAATCACGACCTGGTTGGCATCCGGTGCCGGCGCAGGAATGACCGTCAGCGCGCAAGCCCGGGTGGAGGTTGATCCCCCGCCATTGGAGGCAATCAGACGGTAGCCGCTGTTCGTTGCCGTGTCCGTCAGTTGCAGATTGCTCAAGGTCAGGGTCGTCGTCGTGGCTCCGAGGATATTAGAACCGTTTTTCTGCCACTGGTAACCGGTCGCACCGCTAAAGGCGGCGGTGAGAGCCACCTGGCTGCCGACCACATCCGAGGCGTTGAGCGGCGTGACATCCTGCACCAGAATCGGCGCTCCTGCCGAAGGTTTTCCGGCCACAAAAATCTGCGCATAGCCTTCCCAGCCGTTCTTCGGCGGCGCACCCGCCGTATTGAAGTCGAACATCATGGCGGCGACATTTTGCGCCAGCGCCGTCCCCGAAGGCACCAGCGTCACCCGCGTGGCCGACTGCGCATTGGCGGGATCGGACGGGTTGTAATCCACGCTTCCCAAAGTGTTGAAGTTTGTCGGCGCCGCCACCGTCGAGTAGTAAATATTGTATTTTTGTTCATTGCGACCGGCATCCCCCCAACCGCCGTAAACCATGATGTTGGTGAGATCATAGCCGGTGGCCGTAACCGGCAGGGTGTAGGTAATGGACAGGCCGGCGGGATTCACACCACACGACACATAGTTTGTGCTGGTGGTGAAGTTCCCCGGTATGGTGGCAGGCACAATCGAGAGCGCACCATCACCGCCGGCGGTCAGCGAGTTAACCGATCGGCCGTCAACCTCCAGGCTGAAATTGCCGGCTCCGACGCTGCTGGGAGGCTGTCCGGCGATCAAGCTGTTGTTGGTCGTGACGGTCCAGGTGGGAATGAACACTCCGGAACCGAGGCCAGTCTGGGCGGCGAGTTTAGTGATAATGCCGTTGACCGGGGCCGGCACGCTGCTGACCGTCAGCGGCCTGGCAGTGGAATACGAAGGTGCCGCACTATTGTTGGTCGCATTAACCGCCTTCAACTGGTAGGAACCCGAGTCCGAAACCTGCAGGTTGTTGAGCGTCAGGGTCGGCGTCGTGGCTGCGGCAATATCGTTCGTGACCGAACCGACGACCTTCTGCCATTGCAGGTTGGCCGGTGGAGCATTGCTGTAGGCCGCCGTGAAGACCACCTGGTCACCTGCGACATTGGCGGCGCTGCCGGGCAAGGTGTCCTGGGTCAGATAAGGCGACGGCGGCGGCGGCGGCGTAGCGGTGTCCTGGCCCTGCGCAATAATTTCAGAGATGCCACAGTAGGCGTTATCGAAATCGCCCGCGCCGGCGGGAGTGGAAAAATCAAACTTCAAATTGGCCACGCCGCTGGCCAGGGGCACGCCGGTCGAGGTGCTGATCGCCACGCGGTTTGCGGAGGCGCCGCTGACACCTTGCGGGTTGTAATAGACCGTGGTGATCGGGATGTAGGTGGTGGGAGCCGCTATCGTTGAATAGGAAAGGATATAATATTGCCCGTCGCGGTCAGCATTGCCCCACCCACTGTAAACCACGATGTTGGTCACATCGCTTCCGTTGACCATGTTGGTGAGCGTGTAGATGAGCGTGGTGCCACCGTTGGCGCCGCATGTGGCAAAGCCGCTGAGGTTGCCGGACTGCCCGATTGCGCCGTCAGTCAATATGGAAACGCCGCCTGCACCCTCCTGCGTAAAGTTGCCGGAGGCGGTGGTCGGCGTCAAACCGGCGATCAGATCGGGCGTTTCCAGCGTCCACGTGGGAGTATAGGGATTGGCGCCAGACTGGTTTGAAGTTGTGATTGAGACGACCGGCGAGGCCACGCTCGACGCCGCCGTGCCGCCGGCGGTAATGGCTCCATAGCCAGTGTAACCGTTTTCCACATGCGGATCGGTGAAATCAAACTCCAGCGCGGCCACGTTCGCGGCGATCACCCCGCCCGAGGTGTCATTGATGATCTCGCGATTGGCGCTCGCCGTGTTGTTGGGAACCGAAGGGTTGTAATTGACGGTGGTCAAATAAATGAAACTGGCTGGGTTCGCCACGGTGGAATACAAAACCGTATAGCCCTGCGCGTCACGGCCATTGTTGGCCCATCCTCCGTAAACCGTGATATTGGTGAGGTTGTATCCGTTGGCGGAAGCCGGAAGCGGATAAACAATCAACGAACCCGCCCCGTTGCCGTTGCCACACGTCACGTAGTTCGTGCTGGTCGTTGTGCTGGGTTGGATGATCCCAATCGTCAGATTCGTGTTAAGGGTCAGGGAGTTGACGGTCCGGCCGGAAATCTCCAAGCTGAAATTGCCCAATGCTGTGCTGGGAGCCACCCCGGCGATCAAACTGTTGTTCGTGTCCACCGTCCAACTCGGGGTAAACGGCCACGTATTCGCGATGCCCTGCTGGTTGGCGGTCGTGACGGTAAGACTCGCCGAGGCGGAACTGACGATGGCCAGCAAAGCCATGAAAACAAGGCTGGCTGTGGATTTCCATTTGGGGGACTGGGGTGTCTTCATAATGCGTTTACTGGATTGGTCTGGTTTTCCTGGCAGCAGCGGTTCAATCTGACTTTGCTCATGTGCCGATAAACGCAGTCACAAACGAATACCACATCCGGGTTCAGGGCTGGTTTATCAATTCGTCCCAGCTTATAAGAGAAAATCCGCAAACGTATATCCCCCAAACATGGTTAAGGAACCATCACCTAAACAGGTGAGCCCGGAGGCCGCCACTATTGTAGCAGCCGACGTAAGGAGGCTCTGATCTGTTGCTAACGGTGGGGAAGACGCGAAGAGCAAGGTCAAGTCGTGGCCATTGATTCAGTTGCGGTTAAAGAATACACGAGCAGTTATCACAGTCATGTGGAACCGCACGGAAGCCCATTTTGAGAGCGCAGCAAAATAACCGCTCCAGCAGGAAATTGGCGCTGGCTCACACGGCAAAATGGTCTTCCGTCACAAAAACCTTCAGGAAGATTCCTCGAATCGAGCTTCTGGGGAATGCCGACAGCGATTTCCATCCGGCAGAATCGTAAAAGTGATTGCGGGCCACGAGGTGATGTGAATATTGCAACAACAGATCGGGGCGAGCAATGCTGGCACTCTTAGAGTTCGATCTCCAGCCTGTTGTGCTCTAGTGCGGGCGGTTGCTTGGAGCTTGCCAAGTACGTGAGGCCATCGATGGCTTCGGCCAGCGCTGAAACGGTTTGCCTTTCAAAGAGAATACGGAGCGGCAAATCGCAACCTGATGCGGCACGCAGTTGCAGCATGAGCCGCGCAGCCATGAGCGAATTGCCGCCGAGGTCGAAAAAAGTGTCGAACACTCCGAAGTCCGCGCGGCCCAGGACGCGGCGGAACACTCGAAGGGCCATTTCTTCAGTGGGTGTTCGCGGAGCAACAACGACGCCGCGACGTGACCCATCTCCTGGGCTGGGTGACGGCAGCGCCCGGCGATCCAGTTTGCCGTTGTGGGTCCGCGGCAGTGCCTTGAGCATGACGAAAGGGTCGGGGAGCATGTACTCGGGTAGGGCTGCTCTCAGGAGCACTCGCAACTGATCGAGCAGGTCGGCAGGCGGCGTCTCGGCGACGACATACGCAACGAGGCGCTTGTCTCCAGGGACGTCCTCGCGCGCGCTGACTGCCACCTCGCGGACGGCGGGGTGCTGCGAGATAGCGGCCTCGATTTCCTCCACTTCGATGCGAAAGCCACGCAGCTTGACCTGGAAGTCAAGCCGGCCAAGGTGCTCAAGCGTGCCGTCGTTGCGCCAGCGGGCGCGGTCGCCTGTGCAATAGAGCGTGGTTCCTTGAGTAGTGCTAAACGGGTCGGGGATGAATCGGGCAGCGGTGAGCTCGGGCCGATTCCAATAACCGAGAGAGACGCCGGCGCCTCCAATGCACAGTTCGCCGGGGACGCCGATGGGGCACAAGCCCTTCCGCGCATCGAGAATCCGGACGATGGTGTTAGCAATCGGCTTGCCGATGGTGATCCTGTCAGAGGTGCAGGAGATGCGGGCGCAGGTGGACCATACCGTGGTCTCGGTGGGGCCGTACATGTTCCACAACTCGACGCCGGATGCCAGCAAGCGCGCGGCAAGCTCCTTAGGTAGTGTTTCGCCGCCGACTAGCGCTTTGAAGCCAGGCTTGGGGGTCCAGCCTGCTTCGAACAACAGGCGCCAAGTGACCGGGGTGGCCTGCATGACGGTGGCACGACGCTGTTCCAGAAGGGCGGCTAGGGCATGACCATCGAGGGCTTCGTCGGAGGTCGCGATAACGATCGAGGCGCCTAGCGTGAGTGGCAGGTAGAGCTCGAGCACAGCGATATCGAAGGATAAGGTCGTGACGGCGACCAGCACGTCCTCAGCGGTTAGGCCGGGCTCGCGAGCCATACTGGTAAGTAAGTTGACGACCGCATAATGGGGGACGACGACGCCCTTGGGCTTGCCGGTCGAGCCGGAGGTGTAGATGACGTAGGCAGGGTCCAGAGGCTGCGCGCTGCGCTCGTCGACCGGCAGGCGGGTATCCGGCGCGGAAGCTATCGTACTGCCATCCCCATCGAGCAGCAGTTGACGCTCGCGAGGCAGAGTGAAGGAGCTCACCCGGGCAGTGTTGGAGACGAGGAGGGCGAGTTGTGCGTCGTCCGCCAAGAAGCGCAAGCGAGCTTGCGGAAGCGAGGGATCGATTGGCACATAGGCCGCGCCAGCCTTGAGGATACCGAGGGCGGTGGAGAGCATGCCGGCGCCCCGTTCGATGCACACGCCGACCCGTTGGCCGCGACTGACGCCGCGTGAGCGCAGCGCGTGTGCCATGCGGTTGGCGCGCGCGTCCAGCTCGGCATATGTAAGCGCCGTCGCCCCGGCCATGATGGCAGCGCACTCAGGTGTGCTCTCAACCTGCGTCTCAAACAATTGGTGGAGCAGCAGGTGTGCGGGAAACTCGGACCCCGTGTCGTTCCACTCGTTCAGAATCCGGTTTCTTTCCGCTGGCGCAAGAATCCCAATCTTCGATATCCTTTGGTGCGGATCCCTGACGATGGCGTGTAACAACTGTTGGAAGTTCGACGACAGTCTCTCCACGGTCTCCCGGTGGAGCAGGTCGGTGCAGTACTCAAACCATCCCAGGTAGTGGCCGCGCTCTTTGCAGAGATGCAGGCTCAAGTCAAACTGGGCGATCTTCGGATCAAAAAGAAACCTGCTGATTTCCAGGCCGCCAATTCCCGGAGGCGTGGTGGAGGATACCTCCAACATAACCTGAAAAACAGCATTCCGGCTTGGGTCCCTTTCAAACTTCAGGTGTTTCATCATCGCTCCGAAAGGCAGGTTGCTGTTGGACAAGGCATTGAGCACCGTGTTCCGGCTCCGGCGCAACAACTCGAGGAAGGTCGGATCGCGGGAAAGGTCGCAGCGCAAGGCGATCATGTTAAGAAAATTCCCGAACAACGGCTCCAGTTCACCCGGAGTTCTTTGGGCAACGGGCGTCCCAATCACAGCATCCTCCGCCCCGGAGTACCTCTGAAGCAGCACTTGGAAAGCGGCCAGCAGGGTCATGAAAAACGAACCTCCTTCGCTCGCGCCCAGGGAGTTCAAGTTTTGCGCGAGCGCGACGGGAATATTGAAGAAGACATTGGAGCCGTGGAAGGATTGGCGGGCCGGTCGGGGTTTGTCGCCGGGCAACTCCAATACCGGAAGCGTGCCGCCCAACTGCTTCTGCCAGAAATTGATTTGGTTGGCATAGGCTGCCTGGTTTTCGATGGTTCGTCGTTGCCACAGCGCAAAGTCGGCATACTGCACCGCCAGTTCCCGCAGGTGCGGGTCTCCGCCGCGAGTACGGGCCCGATAGAAGGTATCCAGCTCGTCTAACAGCACCCCAATAGACAATCCATCCGCCACGATGTGGTGAACATTGATGATTAAGATGTGTTCGGCTTCACCGAGCTTGAATAGGCAGACGCGGAGCAGCGGAAGACGAGCCAAGTCGAACGATTTGACCGATATCTGCGAGGCCAGAGCCTGCACACGGCTTTCGCGATCCTCGCCGTTCAGGGGATCAAGTTCGGTGGTAGCGAGGTTGATTCTCAGTTCGGGGTGGATGATTTGCAGGGGTTCCCCGTTCTCGACCGCGAAGGTCGTTCTTAGGCTTTCGTGCCGCTTGATCACGTCATTGAACCCGTCTTCCAGGGCCGCCACCTCGAGGGGACCACGAAGCCGATATCCGATGGATAGGTTGTACGCGGGATTACCCGGCGTCACTTGATCGATCACCCACATCTGGTGCTGGGCGAACGACAGTGGGGCGGAGTCGCGCCGGGGCCGCAATGGTATTTCAGGAGCTCGGACGAACGCCGGGGAGGCCCGCTTTAACAGCTGCTCCCGCAACGCTTGCTTCGCTGGTGAAAGCGTCGATGACTGTTGCATTTCTCGTCACTCGATGGCAGCAGGCCGGCGCAAAAGTCGCTGGTTGGGAACGAGCTGCGGGCTTTTTTCTTGAGCGAGCGCTCGTATTTCAGCGCCGAGGCGCTCTTCGAGAGAGCTTGAAAGTTGGGTAAGAGTTGGGCTGCCAAGCAGCCTCCGTACCATTGAGGCCGCAAGCCAGGATGTTTTTTTCATTGGATAGGATAGTACGCGTCGTGTTAGTTCGCTGTCTGCTGACTCTTGGAATGGGCGGTAGCGAATGGGCACACGGATACGCCTTCGTCGCCCGCCGAGACACGGTTCGTGGCCGTTGTCTCTCGCACTCCTCTGGTGAAGTTGACCGGCAAAGCCGTTAGCCCGCGCAAGCCAAGATTTGTCCGCCAGACCAGAGGCCCCGGGGCAAGCGACCAGTCCGAAAACCACCGCAGCAACTCTTCGAAGGCAATCTGGCCTTCGATTCGAGCCAAGGGTGCGCCGAAACAGAAGTGGGCGCCCCATCCAAAGGCGACGTGGCGATTGTCCGTGCGGCTGATATCGAGCCGGTCCGGATCGGGGAAGCGCTCCGGGTCACGGTTCGCCGCCGCCATCACCGCCATTACCGCTTGTCGCTTGCGGATCGGCTTGCCGCCCAGTTCGGTATCTTCAGGAGACAGACGGCCAGTGTGCTGGCTGGGGCTCTCGTAACGAAGCAACTCTTCCACCGCTGAGGGAACCAAGGAAGGGTTTGCGCGGAGTTTCTGAAGCTCAAGCGGATTTCGCAGCAAGGAGAGCACGCCGTTGCCGATTAGGTTCGTGGTGGTCTCCTGGCCGCCGACCATGGTCACGATGCAGTTGGCGATCACTTCATCCACGGTCAAGCGATCTCCTTGAATCTCCGCATTCATCAGCGACGCAACCAGGCCGTTTGGTCGCAGCTTTTCCCTGCGCATCGCAGAGCGAAAATAGGCGGTCATTTCTTCCGTGCTTTTGAGGATTTTCGGCACGTGATCAGGATTGTGTTGGAAGTTCCCGAGCATTTCGGCGAAGTCCTGCGACCACAATTTCAACTGGCGGTGATCTTCGACGGGCACGCCGAGCATCTCTGCAGTCACAATGCACGGCAGGGGCTCAGCCAGGTCGGCGATGATGTCGATGCGCCCCTTGGGCGCAACGCTTTCGAGCAGACTTCTGACGATATCCCGAATGTGCGAGCGCAGGCCTTCCACACGTTGGGGGGTGAAAGCGGCAGAAGCCAGGCCTCGAATACGTGTATGGGCGGGGGGGTCCAGGAAAAGCATCTGTTTCACCATCACCTGGGCGATAGGATTCAGACCTGAGAGCCCCATGGCAGTAAGTTGTTCGGGCGTGGGGGTGCGTCCGGCCGAGAACTCGCGCAGGACCCTCACCACATCCTGGTAGCGAGTCACGACCCAGGCATGCAGGAACGGGTCCCAATGGACCGGATCCTCGCGCCGAAGGCGGTGGTACAGAGGATACGGATCCGCCAGAACTTCGGGATCGAGCAGATGGAAAAGGCTCAGAGGCGGCTCCGATTTTTTCGGGCCGCCTGGAGAGACGCTCCGGCCAGTCATTGGCTCCCCCGTTCGTGGTCTGGCGGCGGCGCGGAGTTCAGCAGAGTGTGCACCTGCTCTTCGCTCATCGAGTCCAGCCTGGCGAGGAGAAGCCGTTCAATCTCGACCGAAATCCCGGCTACAGTGGGGGCTTCGAACACATGGAGCAGGGCGAGTTCAACTCCGAAAGCCTGCCGCACCCTTGCGATGAGTTGTGTTCCCAACAGCGAGTGTCCTCCAAGCGCGAAGAAATTGTCCTCCACGTCCAGTTGAGGGAGTCCCAGAAGCGGTGCCAGGATGTCGGCCACGGCTTTTTCCACCTCCGTTCGCGGAGCAACGAAGTCTCGGTCTCGTAGTGTATTGGCGCCGTCAGGCAAAGGGAGAGCGGCACGATCCACCTTCCCGTTCGGGGTCAAAGGCAGGTGGTCCAGAACGACGAAGGTTGCGGGGACCATGAACTCCGGCAGGCGAGCGCTAAGGAACTCGCGCAATTCGCTCAACGTAGGCCGAGGTTGGGACCCGGGGACGAAATAGCCAACGAGGCGTCGCTCCCCCGGGCTGATTTCATGAGCCACCACCACGCTCTGAACAATCGCCGGATGCTCATTGAGCGCTGCCGCCACTTCGTTCGGCTCGATCCGGAAGCCGCGCACTTTGATCTGGTCGTCGAGACGACCCAGAAAGCCGAGTTGGCCGTCCGGAAGATACCGTACGATGTCACCCGTTTTGAAAAGCCGATCACCCGGCTCGGCAGAGAGCGGATTCTGGAGGAACCTTTCCGCTGTCAAGTCCGGACGATTTCGGTAGCCGCGTGCCACACCAGCCCCCCCGATGTAGAGTTCTCCGCAATCCCCGGCAGCCACTGGGTTCCGGGATTCGTCCAGAACGTAAACTTGCGTGTTCTTGATTGGAAAGCCGATGGGCGGCAGTCGTTCCCCGGAACCATGCGATGGCACCAGTGTCGAAGTGGCTACCACGGTGCATTCCGTCGGACCGTAGTTATTGACCAGCAAGAAAGGGATATCCGCTGGTGCATAAGGGTGCAGCGTATCCCCTCCGGTTAACATCACTCGCAAGGCGGTGCTTGCCGGCCACCGCAGAGGCAGGAGCCGCTCAGCCATCGGGGTCGGGATAAAACCAATAGTGATGCCTTGCTGAACCAGCCAATCTCGCAAAGCTTCTGGCTCGCTTATTTGCTCTTCGCCCGGCGCGTGCAGGCTCGCTCCCGCCGCGAGGTACGGCCAGATTTCCCATACTGCGGCGTCGAAGCCAACCCTCGCCACCTGGCATGCGCGGTCCCGCTCAGTCACCTTGAAGGCGCACCGGTGCCACTGGACCAAATTCAGGAGACTGGCATGAGTAATCTCGACTCCCTTCGGCTGGCCGGTCGAGCCCGAAGTGTAAATGACGTATGCAAGGTTTTTTGGGGTGATCGTGGGGGCCGGAAACGCGCGCGGAGGGTGCGCTGGACCCTCAACCAATCGGCCATCATCATCGAGAACGATCAACGCGCGCGTGCCCGAAGGGATGGGTGCCCCTACGGACCGTCCGGTGATCAATACTGGGGCCTGTGCTTCCTCTAGCAGGAAAGTCAATCGAGCTTCAGGATACGACGGATCCAAAGGCAGGTACGCCCCGCCCGCCTTGAGGATTCCGAACGCGCCCACGACCATCGCTGGTGAGCGCGGGAAAAGCAAACCAATCACGGCCTCTGGACCGACACCCAATCCCCCTAGAACTCTGGCTACTTCGTTGGCTCGGGTGTCAAATTGACTGTAGCTCAAAACAGCGCGGCTGGACGCCACGGCCGTCGCGCTGGGTCTGATGGCCGCTTGGAAGGCGACTAACTCAATGAGAGAATCCTCTCCAGGGCACGGAGTTTGCCCAGTACCGTCTGTGACACACGTCTCCGTTGAAGCGATCGAATGCATCGATGGGTTCATGGTCATCCTTTGGCTTAGGCTGCACGGCGGGTCGTGGCCAGGGGTCGGTGGGAAACTCCCGACACACCGGCGCTTTGGCGAGTTTTCTCGCGAGCGGCTGGCTCGAGATCCTGCCATGTCTTAAACCTTGGCTCCGCGTTGGCGGCCACATAGCGTTTTTATTTTTCTATCTTGTTTCGGGGAGGTTCGATAGTAGGTAAAACCCGCAAACCGAACGAGGGAACAACTGCGCGTGGCGGGGGCCAGCCCTTGTCGCGTGTCT